>JAEEGK010021959.1_pt1 | contig 13449 bp, 11 predicted proteins | sample 8958771 | NCBI WGS metagenome assembly JAEEGK01 (sample SAMN16246547, study PRJNA631951) | gut metagenome | biome: gut microbiome; feature: rumen; material: SC-attached | host: Bos | place: Iran: Karaj | collected 2018-10 | reverse complement strand
ACGATGCCCTATCGAACAATCTGCACAACGGTTACAATACAACCATGTATAAATGGAAGAACAACTCTTTATGGCAGAAACTATTAGACGCGTTAAGAGGCAAAACCGTAGACAGGGAAGTAAAATTTGATGACAAACATAGAGTTCAAGTAACAGTATTCGATGTAAATTATGCCTTCTATGCTTCATCTGGAATAAAAGTCGAGATGCAGCAGCGCAAAAAATTCCTCGGAATAAAATACTGGACCTCTGACAAGGCACAAAAATTTGCAGTGGGATTCAACTATCTATATGGCAAGTTTACATTAAAAAATCCAACATCTTATTCTTCTATTTGGCCTTCAAATCTTAAGAATTTCAAATCTTTTACTGAATGGATTGACAACAAAGTTTACTCAGAGCCTAAAAATTTCATCTATGGAATGTATCAAAACGTTCCTTATGTTAAGGATTGGTCTGACAAAGTTGTAGGTTTTATTCCAGAAATCTCATTCTTTGGCATAAAAATCTTAAATAGGGAAAGTCTAAATGGCCTTTATGAACTGCCAGCAAAAACAGCGTTCAACTTCTTAAAGGGCCAGAGCAAAAAAGTCTATGACCCTTGGGAGAGAATTGAAAAGAATCTCACAAATAAAGATCCTCGATTACTTTACCTGGTGTGGGGAAAGACTGACACCCATTTTACAAAAGATAAATCATATATGTCAGGAGTAAAAGAATATGGACCCGGAAAACACAAAACAGTCCGATTTGATACATCTTATGGATTCTATTTAAACAGTAATGGAACCATATTACCAATGCTGATCTCTTCGTTTAATATAGAGCAACTCGATGTTTTCGCTGCAGCGTACTACAAAAACACCTGGAAAGGAATTAGATTCGTCGATTAACTCATCATTATATGAAAAAGACTATAATTACTTTACTTTTCTTCGCCATCATCTCGGTGGTGGCGGCATCTGCCCAAATACGGATTGAACCTTTTTTGGGCGTGACATTCCCAACGAGAGATGCCCAGGCTGATCCACTGGTCGGACCTCAGTTCGGTCTGACGGCTTTCAAGGAACTGAATAACTCAGCTCTTTCAATCGGAGCGGAAGCTTATGTTTCCGTAGCGCTCAGAGAGGGCGATTTCAAGAATAATGGAAGTACAGATCAGTGGGCTCTTCGTACGATATCCTTACTCTCTGTTACAGAATGGAGATTTCTCCAACTGAATAAGAGTATATTTTATGCTGGTTTAGGAGTTGGTATTTGTAACCGAACCGAGACCCTGCCTGGCTTTGCAAACTATAAGGATATTTCCTCTATTGGTTTTTGTTGCTCTCCTAGGGTCGGCGCACGCATATCGGACAGATTTACCATTTCTCTTAACTTATCTATCACTGAGAAAGATTATAATACTGTCGGTCTGCGCTTAGGATATGCCTTCGGGAAAAGAGCGTCTAAAGAAGTAGACTATTAGCAATTAGATCCCTTCAGATTAACTTTAAAAAGGAGGATATCATTTTATTTGATATCCTCCTTTTTATTTGGTCTATTAAAGGGAGCAAAACTTATCCGATATATTCGTTAATTAGGCGGATGACGAGATCGTTGAGCTTCTCGACTTCGGGATCTCCGGTGCTGGCCTCGACATGACCGTTTCCGACGCCGCTGTCGTCAGTCAGGTAGACATATGTGCCGCCGGTCAGAATCGCAAACTGACGGGACATAAATTCGCAGCTCTTCTCGTCGCTTGAGCAGAAGATCGGAATGATTCTGATGCCTTTTGCAGCGAATGCGGCGATGCTGCCCTGCAGCGACTGAATTACGGATGCTTCTTTATGGGCCGGAGCGTCCAGGATCATGAATGCGAGACGGGCACGGGCGGACTGGCTCCACGAGAGTTCTGACAGAGCAGATTCGAGGGCTTTGTCGACAGCTTCCGGATTGTCTCCGCCGCCGTTGGCATGCTGCTGGCGGACATAATCGACCGCTTTGGCGAAGTCACCTACGAAGTCGAATGTCTTGGTAACATAATCGTCGCCTTCGTCTCTGTAGAAGACCATTCCTGTACGCAGGGCGACGTTGTCATGATCATTGGAAACGACGTTGAGGATCGAGACGAGGTCGCTCTTGAGAAAGTCGATTTCATCGATCATGGAGCCGGTCGCATCGACGATGAAGGCGATGTCGGCAGTCCCTTCGGGCGCTGGGGCTACAATTGTATAGTCGTTGGTCATGACCTGTCCGTTTGCATCCCAGTTGGAGATATCGGGATTACCTTGCATCAGTTCTCCCCCGATCTTTATGGTGAGTCTTTCTTTTTCGATGGCAGTCTGACTGGCTGTAGGGACGGTAACGTCGACCCAGAGGGAGGCATTTCCCTTGTTGTCGGTCCTGGTCTCCCAGATCGTCTGGCCGTCGCGCAGCAGTTCTACCTTGGCGTCGATGGCGTCAGTCCCGTTTGATGCCGCAACATGGACAGCGACTCTGTTGCCGGTGTAGAGGCCCCAGAAGTCGGAGAATTCGCTGAACCCTTCGCCGTTTTCGCTGGTCTCGGTCGTCATGAGCTTGCTCCAGAGATTCCAGTTGGAGAGGTCGTTCCATTCGGAGGCGGTGAGGACGCCGGGACCTGCCTGGGTTCCACCATCGCTTGTGCCCCAGCCCCTGTAATAATCTTCTGTGTATCTGTTTCTTGTATCGAGATGATGGCCATCTTTGCAGCAAGAGACTGCGGCTGCGGCAATAGCAAATAGAAGGATTATCTTTTTCATATTATCTGTTGTTTTTACATTATCATAATTCCTGATTGCCGATTCCTTGCATGGTTTATGAAGTATTTTCATTACTTTTGTCTCTGACTAAACGGATTGATTATGCAAATTGACGCTGTATTGCTTTGGGTCGACGGTAACGATCCTGTACTGACTGCAAAGAGGAGCAAATATGCCCCCGCAGACGCTTTGAAGATGAGCGATGTCGCCGGGGCGACAAGATATGCGAATGTCGGGGAGATCTTCTGGTGCATCGCCTCGCTCAACCGTTTCGCGTCTTTCCTGCATAAGATATATATCATTACAGACGGACAGGATCCGCATCTGGACCCGTTCCTGGAGAAGAATTTTCCATCCGGACATATCCCATACGAGATTGTGGACCATAAGACCATCTTCAAGGGCTACGAGGAGTATCTTCCGGTCTTCAATTCGACTTCGATCGAGACGATGATGTGGAGAATTCCGGGGCTCAGCGAGCATTTCATTCTTCTGAACGACGATTTCGTGCTGCTGAAGCCATGTTCCCCGTCGGATTTCTTCACCGCTTCGGGAGACCCGATCTGCTACGCGGGACGGTACTGCGCTCCGTGGGCCCGGCTCATGGGCAAGCTGAAGAGCCTGAAGATCGGACATGAAGCCTGCACATTCAAGCGAATGATGCTGGTCGCCGCGGATATTGTGGGCCAGAAGAAGTACATCCTGTATCTGGGACATACCCCGCGAGGGCTTCGCCGCAGTTTCTTCGAAGAATTCTATTCCGCCCACCCGGAGCATCTGGTATCCAATATCCGCGACAAGTTCAGGCATCCTTCGCAGTACCAGACGCAGGAACTGGAGTATCTGGCGCTTCAGAAGGTGGGCCGGGTCGAAGTCCGTCCGCATTCTGATGTCCTTATATATATGGAACCGAAGCCGAAACCGGATTATCTGCATAAGAAGATAGTCAAGGCCGGGCAGGAAAAGTATAAGTTCTGCTGCTTCAACGGCATCGACCAGGCTTCCGCAGAAGACATCGAGATGATCCGTTCCTGGATCGAGGCCAAGCTTTCATTGAAGCCTTCCGAATAAGGCCATGAACAGCCAGCCCATCGGAAGAAAGGATACGGTGCAGAGTGCGGCCGCTATAATCAGCAGAAGTTTATTTCTCATGTGAATCGTCGTATTGGTATACTTGTTGTTCCAAGATTCCACGTAATAATAACACACATCATATGAAACGCACTCTCATTCTTTTCGCATTTCTTCTTCTATCCGGAGGAATGAGGGCTATAGCCCAGGATCTCGATCTGGTGAACTATGGTGACACTGTTTTCGTCACGAATCTTCCGAAATATGAAGGGCAAGACGCTCCCGAGGACGCGCCGTTGCTGACTCCCGAGAGAAGGGCGCTGGCTTTCCGATGCATAGAGAATACATTTGGCAAGATAGTGAAATATGAGGAGTATTACGGAGCCTGCACTGGCTTGCATTATCTTATCGTGACGCTGGACAGCGGGGATGAGATTTCCTTCGAAGACGGCTGTCTTAGTGACTTTACTATAGTGTCTTCAAGGTTTCCCATTGCGATGGATTGGTTCGAGGGAGGTTTGCGTGTCGGGAGCGCTCCTGCGCAGCCGAAAAAAGAGAGCATCATGATAGAACGCTCTGAGAATGATCCGAATGTGTTTCATTTCTGGGACGATGACATGAGGTCCGACCTGGTCACCTTCTTTGAGATGGGCCCTGACGGATTAATCACAGAAATCCACTACTTTTTCAACGCCTGCTGACTGCTGGAAAGGAAAGGCTAAGACTGCTAAAGGGCGATGTATTCCTTCAGCACCTGGCTCTGAGGCTTCAGCTTTGCCTTCCAGCCAAATTCTTGCTTGAAGCAGCGATTATCTTCCGTGGTGAAATAGACATTGTCAAACTCATCGTCCGACTCGGGAACAAAGAACATCAGTTTCTGGCCGGCGAACTGCGCCCATGCGCCGGCGGCATCGGCACCGACTTCAAACCATCCCAGGACATTGTTGTTGTAACGCTTGTCCTTATTGGAATAGATGATATAGTTTACCCAATAGCAGAACAGGTCATAAGGCGTCGAGTCGGGGAGCTGGAGGATGAACCGGTCTCCGGACAGCTTGAAGTAAGGCGCGGTAGGATGATTGTTCTCATTAATCACCATGAAATCCTTGATGGCTCGGTTGATTTCAGTTACGGTCATTTCCGCAACTATGACTCTTGTCCCAGTTGTGGTTTCATCTTTGACAAGTTGGTTCATGGTCACCTCAGCCTTTTGGCCGCAGGCGAATAAGGATGTGAAAAGTCCCATTGCTGTAAGAATGATTATTAGATGTTTCATAAAGACGAGTTTTCAATACAAAGATAATTATCTTTTATTGAGAAACAATAAATTTTTGCAAATAATCGATAAGGATCATACGATCTCCACGGACAAGTCCTATTCTGAATGAATCTCCAAGAAGGGAGGGATACCGTTGAGAGCCTTGTCAGAGACATTCCGTATTTCTTTGGGCAAGTAGAGGTGCTCGAGGCAGGAGCATTTCCAGAAAGCATCTTCCTCGATACCTATAATCGTTTTGGGTAATCGAAGCGAGAGAAGGTTCTCGCAATCTGCAAACATGGCCGTACCGATGACGTCTGTACGGGTAAAATAGCGGATGCGAACGCCGTCCTTGTCCCGGACGAGGGACCAATCCGAACCCCTGGTCAATCCCCGTAAAGACATCTCTCTCCACTGCGCATCCGTAATGGTATCTATCCGCCATTCCTCTTCTGTTCCCGGAATGTCACCGAAAATAAGGTTGCGATAATGCGAGGTAAAGGTCATCCCTGCGGCATCTCTTTCTGCATAGGGATGCGGCCGAAGGATGCCGTTGCCGACGATTCGCGCATCGGAAAGGTCCAAGTCTGTCAGCTTTCCTTCCGTTGCCATCCTGCGAATCAGGGCGATGTCCTCTCCTTGAATCTTGCCGGAGACCTTCAATCTGGTTATCTGGAGACAGAGGCCTTCAGGAATTGCTGCTGCCAATGTACCCGCTTTTTTCAGCGTCACTTCCAGATCCTTGTTCTCCTCCGGGCGCATGGGCCTCATCGCAGTAAGGCATTCCGGGAGGGAGAATCCCTCTGGCAGACGGTACCAGCCGTTGCAATGGCCTTTCCATCCAAAGTTAAAATGAAGGAACCCGTTCTTGTATCCGTCACAGACGAAAGTATGTTCTTCTCCACCAAGAATAACAGGTCTTCCTGCATCCAAATCGGCGCAAACCAGATTCACAATATCTTCAAGCGGTCGCTCTTGCAGATACCGGCATTCCGGGCTGAATCCCCAGTTGCCAACCAGTGCATGACGAAACCAGAACATGGATGTCGCGGAATTGACCGGAGAAAGATGCGTCTGAACCGATGCAGCGGAAAGATACATCAGTTCATTGACTTTCAAGTTGTCCCAATCGATTTCGTGCATATCGACAGGAATCGGAAGTACTCCGTCCATCGACAGTTTTCCTTTTCCGCATGGACGAACGGCGGGTCCATAATACCGGAGGATTTGAGCCAAAGCGACAGCACCGCATCCGGCCAAGCAGGTGGAATCACGCCCTCTGTATTTGCTCCGAGGAAAACCCTTGGCATATTCTCCGTCCTGGGAATAGGCGATCTCTCCAAGCAGGGGATTGACACTCCCTTCCCGAACCGGAACAATGCCTCCGGCGCCGTAGGTCTTGAACAGCCGCCCTACAATGTCATCGTCTTTCCCGTCCCAGGTCGTGGCATCGATGCCGTAGGCCACGACACCGGATAATCCAACCCAAGCAAAGGTATTCCTGCCGGCATCATAGAAAGCATGAATACCTCCGATAGAATACTTCCATTCCAATTCTTTGCATTCTTCTCCCTGCTGCTTCAGGAACTCCCGAGCCGCTATCCACGCTTTTCCATAATCGGGGTTCAGTTCAACTGGGAGAGAGCCTCCCGAAATCAATTGAACGCCTTTATTTGTAGCAACTTGAGCCGAAGGGATATCCACGGTCCCGGAGACTATACTTTTAACCAGATAGGTCACCGTCACTTGCATGAGGGTCCTTGACAATCTCTTTTCCGAATGATCCTGCTTCAGAAACCGAACGCCGTCAACCGTTCTGTCCGGTCCCAGAAAGTTCCATGTACCGGAAACCTCGAATACATATCGGATCTCCATCGGCTCTCCTTGTACCGCTTTTTCTGGTAACTCGACGTGGGACGAACGGATCTCCGCCGACAGAGACAGCGGCAGAATCAAGAGAAGAGAACAGACAAAAAATTGGAGTTTCATTGATTACCACGAAATTATTATTTCTCCTTTGATTTGCAGTTATCAAAAGCGGCCAGAAGCTCATTAAGCTGATCGACCAATTGTTCCTGGCTGTCATCGGCATATATCTCTGCCACTTTATCAAATACCAGCCTGTATTCCTCCTCGTTGCGGATAACGCCTCTCTTCAGGATGTTTTGAATGCGCCGGTTATTCCGATTGGAGAAATCGTTCAGGTCAAATCCGAATTCCTGCCGAAGCTTAAGATTCAGCATGTGCAAAAGAGGTTGAGGAGACTCCAAGACATATTCATTTATGTCATGTAGCAATTCTTTTCGTGCCTGCAGTTTATATTTGAATTTCCAGTTCACGTCACAGGCTTCTCGAACGATTCCTCGCCAAAACGACCCATCCTCTCCCAGAAAATCTATAATGGACATACACCATCTTTCCAGCAATTCGGGATTCTTCGGCAGTTCGAGTTTAATTGATTTCTTTACATCCGCATTTTCTGTCATATCATTTTCCGTTTTGTCTACCAAATATAGCGATTTTTCCCTTGTTTGAATAAACGGTTAAGGGTGCAGCGGCATGCCCTGTACCGCTCTCTGCGGCACATCCTTGCCCCCTCATCAGTCGAAAAACAAGGTTAAGGGTGCAGCGGGATGCCCTGCACTGCTCTCTGCGGCACATCCTTGCCCCCTCAGCTGCCGAAAAACAGGGTTAAGGGTGCAAAAGTATGCCCTGCACTGCCCTCTGTGCACATCCTTGCACCCTCAGCCGCCGAAAAACAGGGTTAAGGGTGCAGAAGTATGCCCCGTACTACCCTCTGTGGCACTTCCTTGCACCCTCACCCGCCGAAAAACAGGGTTAAGGGTGCAACGGTATGCCCTGCACCGCCCCCTGTGGCACTTCCTTGCACCCTCACTGGCTGAAAAACGGTGTTGAGGGTGCAGCGGTATGCCCGGCACCGCCCTCTGTGGCACTTCCTTGCACCCTCAACGGCTGAAAAACAGGGCTAAGGGTGCAGCAGTATGCCCTGCACCGCCCTCTGTGGCACTTCCTTGCACCCTCATCGGTCGAAAAGAAAAAAGGCATAACAAAAACGAGACTTGAGCCCGAGGCTGCCCCTCGGGGGCTTCGGGGTCGCTCGGCCGGGCCTCGTTTCCTACAACGCAAAAACGACAGCCAGAAAGGCTGTCGTCTGCGTTGAGAGCGGAAAACGAGACTCGAACTCGCGACCCCGACCTTGGCAAGGTCGTGCTCTACCAACTGAGCTATTTCCGCATTAAAAATCCCGGTTTGGTGTTTCGGGATTGCAAAGGTACGTAAATTTTCTTTACGTGCAAATTTTTTTTTAGAAATTTACACTTCTGCCCAAAAAGAGCTAGACTTCCACGCAAGTTGAGAACTCGCGGAGGAAGCGCATGTCGTTCTCAAAGTAGTGACGAAGGTCATTTACCTGCCACTTGAGCATCGCGATACGCTCGATACCCATACCGAAAGCGAAGCCGCTGTACTTCTTGCTGTCGATGCCGGAAGCCTCGAGCACGTTAGGGTCAACCATGCCGCAGCCGAGAATCTCAAGCCAGCCGGTACCCTTGCAGATATTGCAGCCCTTGCCATGGCAAATGTTGCAGCTCACGTCAACCTCGGCAGAAGGCTCGGTGAACGGGAAGTAAGACGGACGCATACGGATCTGGGCGTCCGGGCCGAACATCTCGCGAGCAAAAAGCAGGATAGCCTGCTTAAGGTCTGCGAAAGTGACATTCTCATCGATATAGAGACCCTCGATCTGGTGGAAAATACAGTGGGCGCGGGCTGAAATAGCCTCGTTGCGGAACACACGGCCCGGGCAGACAATCCTGATAGGAAGCTTCATGGACTCCATCGCGCGAACCTGCACGGAAGAAGTATGAGTTCTAAGGAGAAGCGGGTTGACATGACCTGTAGATACGAAGAATGTATCCTGCATGTCCCTGGCCGGATGGTTCGGAGGGAAGTTCAGGGCCTCGAAGACATGATAGTCATCCTCGACCTCAGGGCCCTCGGCGACATCGTAGCCGAACTTGCGGAAGATACCGACGATCTCCTCGCGGGCGATCGAAACAGGGTGACGGGAACCAAGAGTATAGATATCTCCAGGCATGGTCGCATCCTCGGACGAAGACGCCGAAGACGAAGAACCGGCAGCAGCCTTGAGCTCGTCTATCTTGGCCGTAGCTTCCTTCTTGAGGACATTCAGCTTCTGGCCGAACTCCCTCTTGAGCTCCGGCGCGATAGTCCTGAATTCATCAAAAAGCTGGGTGATCTCGCCCTTCTTTCCGAGAAGACGCACTCTCGCCTCCTCCACTTCTTTCTCGGTCTTGCACTGCAGAGACTGGATCTCTGCCATTATCCGTTCAATCTGTTCCTTCATCATCAAAATTATTTTCGAACTGCAAAGATAACCAAAACAAATAAGAATTGTCCTGATTTACAAAAAAAAGCCTACTCTCCTCCTGCCGCCTTGCGCCTCTTGGCGCGAGCCTTCTCGGCACGTCCTGCACCGCTCTTAAGATACTTCTTCCACTGATCCTCATTGAAAAAGGACTTGAAAGAGTTGAATATCTTATCCATCCACTTATCCTGGACAACCACATAAAGGTCAGGATTCTCCACCTTGGAATCTCTCAGCGTCTTGATCTCGGCTTCGAGAGCAGCATAATCATGCTGCAGAGTCGAATCCACATAAAAGACCTGCCAGTCCTCCAGATCAAGCAACTCGGCCAGCCTGTCCGCCTCCCTGGCAGCGAGCTCTTCCATGGAAGGCTCCTTCTTATCCTGGGCACAAACATCGATTCCACAAAGGAAACAGCCGGCAAAAGCGAGCATTAAAGTCAAAAAGGCCTTATTCATAGCAAAAAAATTCATAGATTTGCATAATGGACATCCGCAAAAATAAGAATTAAATATAATATATGAAAGGAAAAGCACTTATCTGCATCCTCGCCTTATCAATGGCGGCATCGGTGACCAACACCACCGACGCATGCACAAACATCATCATCACTAAAGGCGCGAGCGCCGACGGCTCATGCATGGTCTCATACGCAGCCGACTCGCACGCTCTCTATGGAGAACTTTACTTCCAAGACGCCGCTGACTGGGACGCCGGATCGACAAGAAAGATAATCGACTGGGACTCAGGTAGATATCTCGGAGACATCGAGCAAGTCGCCCACACCTACAAGAGAGTCGGAAACATGAACGAGCACCAGCTCATCATCGGCGAAACCACCTTCGGAGGACGTCCTGAGCTCGTGGACAAACACGGAATCGTCGACTACGGCTCGCTCATCTACATCGCCCTCGAGCGCTGCAAGACCGCCCGTGAGGCCATCAAAGTCATGACCGACCTGGCCAACGAATACGGCTACTACTCCAGCGGCGAATCCTTCTCGATCGTCGACAAGGAAGAGGCCTGGATCCTCGAAATCATCGGAAAGGGCATGATCATGAAGAACGGCCGCAACATCAACCGCGGCATCGTCTGGGTCGCCCGCAGGATCCCTGACGGAATGGTCAGCGCCCACGCCAACCAAGCCAGGATCACCACTTTCCCTCTCCACGACCCGGAGAACTGCATGTACTCCAAGGACGTAATCTCATTCGCCCGCAAGAAAGGCTACTTCGACGGAGCCGACGATGACTTCAGCTTCGCAGACGCATACGCACCTCTCGACTTCAGCGCCCTCAGGGCCTGCGAAGCCAGAGTCTGGAGCGCCTTCAACATAATGAGCAACGGCTGGTTCTCATATGAGGACGAGAACGGACGCATGGTCACCAAAGACGCCTCCGAGTTCCTCGAATATGCGATGGGCTACAGCCGCACCCCGCGCATCCCGCTCTTCATCCAGCCAGCCAAGAAAATGACTGTCAAAGACGTAGCCGACATCATGCGCGACCACTACGAGGGCACTCCTATGGACATGACCCAGGACATCGGCGCAGGCGGCAACGCCCTTCCATACAGATGGAGACCGATGAGCTTCGAGTACAATGGCAAGACATACATCAATGAAAGAGCCATCGCAACCCAGCAGACCGGATTCTGGTTCGTCGGCCAGGCCAGGGGCTCATACCCTGACGTAATCGGAGGAATCCTCTGGTTCGGCACAGACGACGCCGCGACATCGTATGTCACCCCGATCTACACCAACGTCACAAAAGTTCCGAGGTGCTTCCAGGAAGGCAACGGCGATATCATCACATACTCTGCGACCTCCTCTTTCTGGGCAAACAACCGAATCGCCAACGACTGCTACAGGATGTATAACATAATGGCACCATACGTTCGCGAGAAAATCGATGCATTTGAGAAAAAGCAGCTGGAAGCAATACGCGATATCGACAGCAAGGCCCTGGACATATATGCAAAGGCAGCGGAGAAGGCCAATGCCAAGGCTGAGAAGAAAGGCGAGAGCTACAATCCAAGAGAAGACACAGGAGACAACTTCTCGGCCGTCAAAAGGCTTCTGACGAACTACTCCGTAGAAACGGCCCAGGACCAGTTCAAAGCGTGGAAAAAGCTCGAAGAAACCCTTCTTGTCAAATATATCGACGGCAACGTAAAAGGCCAGAACAAAGACGGCTCATTCATCCATAGCGAGCTTTCTGTCCATATGGCGGGAAAGATCGAGCATCCGGAATATACCGAGATATGGAAAGAGGCCGTTGCCAAGAGTCACGGCGAAATAATCGAAGAAAAAGAGCTTGAATAGCTACATGTCGGCGACGCTGAAAAGGCGCGCGTCGATATCATAACCCTTAAGAGGACCGTTCCGCAGAGAATCTACCTTCTCCAGGAACGGTTCTTTTTTGAAGCCTTCTACCGAATACTCGACATCGCAGACAAGAACCTTATCCTTTTTCGGAGAGAACGCGACTATATCGACATCAGGCAGGCCGGACTTGTCTTTTTTGGACGCCCAGTCTCCTCCGAGCTCCCGGATTCCGTTCTCTTCGGCGAATTTATGCATGAAATAGCGGACCAGGACCTGTTTCGCATGCGCCGGATAGCCTTGTAACATATTTGTTTTAAGGTTATCGAAACCACCCTTGTAGAATATGGACTGGAAGGGGCTTATATATTTGAGCCACAACCATAGAAACAAATCTGTTATTTCGTATCTGACGACGTTCCTGCTTTTACTGCCAGCAAGCACAGGCCTGGACTTGGTCACAAGCTCATAATCCGTCTCCAATTTTGCCAGATGACCGCCGGTAATGGCGCCCGAGAGCCTTTCCTCTATCTCCGGCTGAGAGTCGACACCAGACGCAATCAACTGGAGGATAGAGCGATACATCTCCGAATTCTTGCCAAGGATTCTGTCGAGAACAATCTCTCCTTCGTTCATGAAACCGGAATCAGGAGAGAAAAACCTGTCAATGACAGCTTCTTTCGTGCATATTCCGGCCTCAAGCAAAGACGACAGATAGCGGCACGACCCTCCCGTGACCATATAAATCGCGAGAAGATCCTCGTTGGTACAGCCTGGACAGGCATCAAGAAGCAGAGACTTGATCTCCCTTATCCCGAGGTTGCCGAGACGGATCTCCTGGTCTGGAAGACCATGCATCGGGGCGTCTTCTTGAGTGAAAATCGTGTCCACAGCGGCCTGATTTGAGCATATGAGGACAAGATTGACATGGCCGGAACGGCGGCTGCGCATCCATGAATCCCTGATATACTCATATATCCCGGGATCCTTCTTCCGGAACTCCTGGAAGTCATCAATGACCAGAGAGAATGTCACCCTGGATCCGAGATAAAGGAAATAATCGAACAGTTTCCGGTAGGTATTGACCGTTTTCGATACCGATTCTCCGGTCGCCTTCTGTATTGCATCACGGCATTCGGAGACAACCATCGCCTCCGCCCGGGAACCGATCCCGAGATAAAAGAGCAAAGCGTCCTGCAGAGACCTGACGACGAGGGTCGTCTTGCCTGAAAATCTTGGTCCGGAGACTAAAGTCATCCTTCCGGACTTTGTGCTTGCAAGCCAAAATTGCCGTTCCAGCAGCTTGGATTCGCTATCTCTACTAATTAATTTCATAAACGTTAATTTAACGGAAATAAACCTACGCCCACAAAATTAGCAAAAAATAGCAGAATTGCTACCGAAACGGCAACTTTATTTGCCTATGAAAAGCAATTAATTCGAGAGCACGACCTGTCCGCCGATGGCGTCGATCTTCACGACTGAATCCCTGTGGACGGAGCCGTCGAGGATCGCGGTTGCAAGCTGGTTGACCAGCTCTCTCTGCATAAGCCTCTTGATAGGACGCGCGCCATAAGCAGGATCATATCCCTTGTCGGTCATATAGTCCTCGAAGCCCTTGGTGAAT
>JAEEGK010021957.1_pt1 | contig 13449 bp, 7 predicted proteins | sample 8958771 | NCBI WGS metagenome assembly JAEEGK01 (sample SAMN16246547, study PRJNA631951) | gut metagenome | biome: gut microbiome; feature: rumen; material: SC-attached | host: Bos | place: Iran: Karaj | collected 2018-10 | reverse complement strand
ATTGACCAGATTTTATTGAGTTGGAAAGTATTTTAGAAGAGTTTTAAAAATTTTTTTTTTTTTTTTCTTTTTTTTTTTAGGGTTTGTTAAATTGTTATTAGGTTTTTTTTTCTTTTAGTTTTATTTATTTATTTCTTTTTTTTATTTATTTTTTTTCATATGGAAATTTTAAGGTTTTTTTATTAAATTATGAAAAAGGTAAATTTTTATATAATATTTTTTAATACTTTTTTTTTTTTGTTTTTTTATTTTAATTTTTTTTTTTATTTTTAATAATAATTAAATATGAGACTCAATATGAAAAATCCAAGATTACTTTTAACTGGTATAAACTTTAAAAATTTATTGAAAAGGAATAATAAATTTTTAACAACATTAAATTCAAATAGAGAAAATACAATAAGTACATTTTTTTCATTATCTATAACAAATGATTTATCAAATACAAAACAAATGAAATCTACAGAAACAGAAAATATAGAAAAAGAAAAAATAGATTATTTTAGGAAAGAAAAATTTACAAAACCAAAAATTAAAAAATCAAATTTTAATATTTTATTTCCACCAACAAATTACAGTCAATATAAAATAGAAAAAATTCCAATAAAAGGTTTAAGAGAAACTTTTTCTCCATTAAAAATAGAAACATTTGCAACACTAAATAATAAAATAAGAAGAAATATTGGTAAATCAATATTAAATAAATATATTAATGATGAAAATAAAAATTTTAATAGTATGGATGATAATTTATTTTATAAATCAAAAGAAGAAACTATTAATCAAATATTAAATAAAGATAAATTTAGATATAATAAAGAAAATTTTAAAGAAGAAAATTTATCATCTCATGTTTCAAAAAGAAATGATATTGGACCAATTGTTCCTAATATTTGTTTTCCAGAAATAATGAAAGATACAAGTTTAATGGCAAGATTATATAAACAAAATTTTAATTATCAAAAAAATAAATTAAAAGATAGTTACAAAAATAAATTTATAAAAGAAATAAAATTATCAAAATCAAAGAAAAAAATCAAAAAATAAAATCAACAAAATTAAAAAAAAAAAAAATTAAATTATAATATTATTTAAATTAATTATGAAACGATAATCTATCTTTAATATCACTTTTCAAAAAATTATTTCTTCTCCTATAATCTTTAACAAAATCTTCATGTTCTTCAACAATTTTATTATGTTCCTTTTCATCTTTTTCTTTTTTTTCCTTAAGTAACTTTTCCATATCATTAATATATTTATTTAAAGCTTCACATTCATCTTCTAATTTAGAAATTTTATCCCTATAAATTTTTTTTTGTTGTTCAACAATTAAAAACATTCTCATTCCATAAGCAATAGAACTTTCATATAAAGTTAAATAAGTATTAATAGTCATATCAGCTTCAGTTTTAATTCTCATTAATAAAATTCCTCTTTCTAAACAATTAATAGTAATTTGTCTTATTAATTCATAAAAAGTTTCATCATATAATTTTTCTCTAATTGGACATAAACCAAACATTCTCGCATTTTCATTTTTTAAATGTTCTCTTAATCCATCATATAAATTTATTACTTCTGCTTTTGTAACTGGATTACATGATACATATTGTACCCACATTTGTTCTCCTGTTTTTAATTTTTTTGGAGGTAATATTTTATTTAATGCATCTTTTAATGAGTAATCTGAGATATTTATTCCGTTTATTATGTTTTTTAAAAATAATTCACTCATTTCATTATTTTCATCTAATTCTGCTAAAAGTTTCTTATTTGATATTGTTGCTGATACTAAAAATGGAGTGTCGTATCTTATTAATGAATCACTTGATGTTACAAATTCTGGTGGTGGGTTGTTTGATGTGTTTTGAAAATCTAAAGCAGGGTTAAATTTGTTTGTATTTGATTTTGTCTTTTTGGTTTTTTTTGACATTTAAATTAACAAAAAAAAACTAATAATAATAACTTATTTTAATTTTTATTTTAATTTTATTTAAGTTTAATTTATTTAAAATAAAAAAAATTAGATAAAATTTTAATTTTCATTTATTTATTAATTATATATGATTTATATATGTATAAATATGTAATTTTGTATATTTTTATAATAAAATAAAAAAAAAATGTCTCAAAACCAAAACATAGTACCAAGTCAAATGGCATTACTTCAATCAAAAGCCAAATTAAAATCAGCCCAAAAAGGACATGATTTACTAAAAAGAAAAGCCGATGCTTTAAAAGTTCAATTTCTCCAAGTAACAAAGAGTTTAATAGAACAAAAGAAAGATTTAGGAAATAAATTCAACCAATCCTTAATATTCCTAGCAAAAGCAAATTACAGTAAAGCAGAAGGTGACGTATCAAGAATGGTAGACGAAAATGTAAAAGCCCATTCCGAAATAAAATTAACATTAAAAACAAAACCAGTTGCCGGAGTAACTTTACCTCAATTTGGTATTAGAGATATTGAAAAAGAAAAATATGGTGAACCTCAAATTTTAGGTATTACAGGAGGAGGACAAACAATTAATATTGCAAAAAAGCATTTTTATGATTTTTTAAAAAAAATTGTTGAAATTGCTACTCTTCAAACTAGTTATTTAGCTATTGATGAAGCTTTAAAAATTACTAATAGAAGAGTTAATGCTTTGGAATATATTGTTGTTCCGAGAATTGAATATACTATTAGATATATTATTACTGAACTTGATGAAAGAGCTAAAGAAGAAAAATTTAAAATTAAGAAAGTTTTAAAAAATAAAAAGAAACATCAGGAACAAGAAGAGTTACAAAGAAATTTAGAAAAAAAGAAAAATTTAGAAATTGAAGAAGAAGTTAATACTGTTGAAAAAAATGGAGATTTCTTTCATGATGATAAAGATGATGATGATGAAATTGATGAAGAAGATAAATTGTTTTAAAATATTTTTATTTTATTTCTTTTTTTAGTTTTTGAGAAGTTTTTTTCAATTTTTACTTTTTTTTTGAGTTATATAATATTTATTATTATATTGATTAAAAATATTATTTGGAATTAGAAAATTATTATTTTTTTTTAATTGTTATTTTTTAAATATAAAGAATTTAAAATTAATTTTTATTATAATAATAAATATCTTTATTTATAATTATATAATTATGACATAAATTGATTTATTTAAAAGAATCATTTAATTTTGTCTTTGATTCTTTTTTATAAATTTTATACTCATCTACAATTTTCCTCATTTGTTGATCAGCTAAATTATCATGAGCAATATCAATATCTTTTTGATTTTTATAAATTTTTCTAAATTTAGCAACAGATCTCGTAGCTCTAGTCATTTGATCAATTTTTTTTTGATAAAATTTCTCAATATAATATTGTTCAAATTTATTTTGTTTAATTTTATCAACAATAAAACCTCCAAAAAAGAATTCAGCCCTTCTTAAAATAAAAAAAGGAATAATAATAATAGAACAACTTAATATAAGAGTTAACCAAAAAGTCCCATTACTTAAAAAAACATATAAATCACCATTAATATCAACTTTCAAATCAATAGCATTATAAACAATAAAATAAACAATATCAATAATAATTTGTGCAGAATAAAATATCAAAATAAAATAATCAATAAAAAGTGTATCACTAAAAACCATAAAAAAATGAATAAAAATAATAGTAAAAAATACAACAACTGAAATATCCCAAAAGCAAAAAGTACTTCCTTCATTATTTCTAATTCCAAATATACAAATTAAATAAGGTACAAAAAAAATAGGAACAGAAGCAATAATTCCAATAATAAAAATAGTAAAAAATTTAATTAAATTAAATGGAATACTATCACGATATTCTTTAAAAATATTAGGAAATAAATATTGTAAAATTACCTTTTCTCTTTCTTTAAATTTAATAAATTCAGGATCAAAATCTTCTTCAGAAATTGCTCTTGCAGCAACAGGAATAACAGTAATAAAGGAATTAAAACCCATATAATACCATTCATCAAAAATATTAGTTCCATTAAAACAAGAATAAAAACATAACCAAAATTGTGGTAAAGTAAATAAAATATTTTTAAAGAAATATTGATAAATAAAATAACTATTTCTCTTTAAACAAAATCTTCCAGTTATAAAAATTAATTGTTTTAAATATTTAAATTGACTTATTGCATAATCTGAAGAATAAGCTGCTTGATAACCTTCTTTACCAAATAATCCAATTCCAACATGAGATGCTTTTATCATATTTACATCATTACCTCCATCACCAATTGCTAATGTTACATCTTTTGTGTGATTCTTTATAAAATTTACTATTTCACATTTTTGCATTGGTGATGATCTACAACATATTAAACTTCTGCTATTTTGAATTAATTCCCAAAATAATTTCTCACTTTCTCCTTCTTTCATACATGTTGTTATTGATTCACCTTCTATTATTATTGAATATTTACATTTTATTTTTTTATCAAATGATGTGTTTTCGAAGGTTGGATATAAATATTTTTTACGAAATATTGAAAGACCTTTTTTATTTTTTTCTTCCAGTTCTTTTAATTTTTCTTCACAGAAGTCAAAATATGTTTTTAATTTTTTACCATCTGTTGGAATTGATAATTTTTTATTTGATTCTTTTTGGGTTTTTATATTTTCGTCTTCTTGTTTTTCGATTTCGTTTTCATTTTCGTTTTCATTTTTATTTTCGTTTTTATTGTTGTTTATTTTATTTGGTACTATTATGTTATTTTGTGAATCTGATATTGGTACTTTTTTTACTTTACCTTCTAAAATTGATAGTTTTTCGAATTTTGAATCTGAGTTATTAAAAAAATTTTTATTTACCATAAATTTAAATATTGATAAATCATTAATTTCTGATTTTTCATCATTTTTTTTATTTATTCTTATATCATTATTAATTTGATATGATAAATAGTCTTTTTTATTATCATTAATAGTTAATTTATCCCCATTATTAATATTATTATTATTATTATTAATATTATTATTATTATTTAAATTATTATTATCATTCAATTGAATATAATTAGAATTTTTATTTAATAAAAGATTAACTTCTTTAGTTTCAATATCTCTTCCAGTATTATTTTTATTGTCATTAAATTCATGAAGATGTTTATTATGAACTTCTTCTAATTCATAATTAATAGCTTCAATAGAACCCATAATTTCAGTCATTCTTTGAATAACTTTATCAACATTTTTACTTTCTCTAATTTTAAAAATTTCAGTAGAATCATCAAATAATTTACAAGAATGTCCAATTGATTCTGCAGTATCCATTTTATCACCTGTAATCATCCAAACATTAATTCCTGCTTCAATAAAACTTTGAATATCATCTTTTACAAAATCTTGTAATTTATCTTCTAAAGCAGAAACTCCTAATAATATAGTTTCTTTTTCAATTTCTTCTATTAATTCATCTAATTTTGAATTTAAACTTTTATCTTTTATACTTTTATATTTTAATTCATTATATTCTTTTTCCCAATTTTTATATAAATTTTCATCTAAAATCTTATATGAATAACATAAAATTCTAAGTCCTCTTTTTGCAAATGAATCAACATCTTCTTTTGTTTTTTCATAAATATTAATTTTACTAAATTCATTTATATTTGATAATATTTTTTTATCACTTCCTTTAATATATAATTTTATTTTATTATCTTTTAAATCTTTTACAATTATACTACTTCTTTGTCTTTCACTTGTAAAATCAAATTTATGTAAAATTTCATATTTTCTTTCAATTTCATTATCATTTGAATGATTCTTTATATTTATTTTAATAATATTTTGTTCTCTTGAAAGAAAAGTAAATCCAATTTCACTTGCTGCAGTAACTAAAGTAACTTCATCTGGATTTGCGCCTTGAAAATCTAAAATATTATTTTCTTGATCTTTTTCTGTTAAGACATCATGATTTAAAATAATATTTAAGAAAAATTCTTCAATTGCTTCAACTTGATTATTAAAAGGACAATTATTAATATTTTTTAAATGAATTGGAATATTTTTTTGTGAAAGAATATTAATTAAATTATTCAAATTAAAACTTTTAGAAATTTTCGATTTAAAAAATTTATTATTAGAATCACTTAAATTATTTTTATTATAATCAGATTGATTTAAATTTTGTGAATTATCATTTATTAAATCTTCATCTTCATCAAATAAAACAGTAAAAATTGAACAAGCTTTAAATTCCATTTCATTTTGTGTAAGAGTTCCAGTTTTATCTGTAAAAATATATTTAGTCATTCCTATTTCTTCAAGTAATTGAACACTAAAACATTTAACTTGATCGCCAGGATCTTTTTTATATTCTGGTGATAAAAATTCCATTACAATTGATTGTAATAATTTAACAACTGCATTAACTATTATAATTGATATTGGAATAAATGTATTTAAAGTAATAAAATTAGCACAAAAAATTCTAAAAATTTCTAAAAAAGTATTTTTATTTTTACCATAATAAAATAATATATAATCTGCTTTTAATTCATTTTTTTCATAATTAGGAAGATTTTTTTTTCTCCAAATTGAACCAATTATAGTACATAAAATACAAAGAAAGAAACAAATTGCTAAAATATAAAGAACAATATAATTTAACTTTCTATCAATATCAGAAATTTTTAATGAACTTCTATTAATATTTTTCATTAATTTTGTTTCTTGACCAGAATAAACAATAATTCCATAAACAAAATCAGTATTTTTTAATCTTCCACCTCTTAATAAAATATTTTTAATATCAAAATAGAATTTATTTCCTTTAAAAAAAATAGTTCCCTCAACTTCATAAATATTTCTTGTTGGTTGATCAATTTCAATAAAACAATTATTATTATGATAATTAAAAATATTATTAATATCATTAGAAAAATCAATTAAACTTATATTTTTTTGAGAATAATTAATTGATTCTCTTGGTTTTAAAGTTGTTTCACCATCTAAATTTGAAGTTTGTAAATAACAAAAACCATTTTCATGAGAAGTTTTAATAATTAAAATATCAGCAGGAATAATTTCATCTTTTGATATTTTTATTATATTTCCTACTTCCATTTCATACCATTTTATTTCATTAAATGAAGGTGATTTATAAATAATTGATATTGAATTATTTGCAATTTTATCATTTTTATATTTTCTATAATCTTCAATTCCTTCTTTAATTAAACTTATTATTAAAACTACTATAAAAGGAGCCACTGCACTTATTGGTGTTATTGTACTTATTGATGGTATTACTGTTATTATTGCAGTTACTAAAAAAAATAAATTAAAGGCACTGTTAAATTGATAAAAAAGTGCTAATGGTAAAAATGTTAATAATGTATATTTTGAGGTTCTTATTTTATTATTGCAAAATTGTTCTGTTTGTTCAAAGTTATTATCTGTGAATGTGTTTATTAATATTTTTCTTTGTTTTTGAGTTTTTTCTTTTGTTGGTTTTGGAGTTTGTTTTTCTTCTGAATTATTTTCCATTTCTTCGTTTTCTATCATTATTATTTTTATTTAATAATGACGTTCAATAAAGATTTAAAAATTATAAAAAATATAATTTTTTTTGATATTTAAAATAAAAATTATAATAATTATTAAAAAGTTTTATCAATCATTTATGATTAATTTAGTTAAAAAAATTATTTAATCAAATCTTTAAAAAATAATTTAAATTAATGAATTATGCATTTATATGTTTTATAAATAATTGGTAAAATAAATAATAAATTAAACCATTGAATGTTATTTAAAAAAAAATTTGATTTTTTAATATATTCAAATGAATATATTTCATCCTTTATTTTCAAATTAATCATAAATATAATATTTAAAAAAAGTATTATTAAATAATTAACGATTAAATTTAGTATTTTTATTTTCAATGAATTAAATAATTATATTAATTCAAAATAATATTTTTATTATATTAAATTATTAATTAAAATAAATATTTCAAAAATTAATTCAATGAAAAAAAAATAAAATGAATACATCAATAGGTAAATCAACATATACTAGATTAACAAGATCTTCAGTAAAACTAAGTAAAGAACAACAAGAATTAGATAATTTAAATGAAATATTAAAAAATTTAAAACAAGAAGTATTCAATAATGAAAGAAACATAAATCCACAATTAAATAAATATTCTTCAATGAAAAGAAGTAAAAGTACAATATATAGTCAATCAAATTATACAAAACCATCATTAAATAAAACAAAAGATGATAGAATTGATAAAGAATTTTTAAGTAATTTTTTATATGTTGATGAAAAATTACCAATTTTACCTCAAAATATGCATTTATTAAGTGATAATGATACAAATCAATCAATTTCTTCTAAACAAAAATTTAGAAATTTAGCTAAATTAATGATGGATGATAAAGAAAATGTAATTGAAAAAAATTTTATACATAATGATGAGGAAAGATTTATTTTACATTTATATAATGCATTAAGTAAAAAAAGTGGAAAAGTTTTTATAGAAACTGATAAAGAAAAATTAAATAAATTACAATTATTTTTTAAAAGAATTAATGGATTTAAAATGCCTCAAATAAATATAAATAATAATAATTCAAATTTAAATTTAAGTTCAAATTCAAATGAAATAAAAGAAAATAATAATGAAGATTATTTAAATGAAAAAGAGTTTATTTCATTTTTTAACTCTAAATTACCAAATATTACTGCAGAATTTCTTTCATATATTAATCATAATGTTATTAATATTGAAGATATTTATAATATTAATTCAAAAAAATTTTTTGAAGATGAGGATGATAATTTTGATATTAATTTAGAATGTGTTGATATTAATAAAAATGAAAGTTTTGTTAAAAAAAATGATAATACAAAACAAAAAGAAATTAATCTTTTTACTGAATTTAATAATACTTGTCCTGATCAAGAAGTTGTAGATATTTTAAATGATATTCCTACTATGAAAATGTTTGAAAAGAATTTAAAATTAAAAAATAAATTTTATAATAAAATATCTTTAATTAGTGAATTTAAAGAATATTATTTTCCAAATGGAAATTTAAATTTAAGTGAAAATTTAATTTATAGAATTGCAAAAAATAATAAAAATGTTGTTGAAGAAAAAACTGAGTCTTTTACTATAAATTCAGGTATATTAAATGAAATTGAAGATATATTTTTAAATCAAAATAAAAAAGAAAAAGAAAAAGAAAAAAATTTAAATTTTAATTCAAATAAATTTTCTGAAGAAAGTAAATTAATAATAACAGATAATGAAAATATAGAAGAAGATACAATTAATAAAATAAATCAAAGTAAAAGAGTAAGTATAATAAAAGATTTAAGTAATTTACAAAATTTTATACAAAATATAAATCAAATAGAAAGTGATTATGAAAGTGAAAGTAAAAAAAGTAATGAAAAAAGTAATTCTGAAGAATTTTTATCCCAATTTATAAATATAGATAATTAATTATATATTAAAAAAAAAATTATTCAAAAAAAATTAAAAAAAAAAAACTGAAAATTTAAAAAAAAAAAATTAAAATATTATAAAAAAAACTTTTAAAATTTATTAATTTTAAAACCTATTATAAGCACTTCTAGCTCTTTGTTCAAAAATATTATTCCCATAATTATAAAAATTATTTGCATTTCCACCATCTAAATTCCAAACATTATTAACTAAATATTCAAAATAATTATTATCAGAAATCCCAAAAGAAATTTGACTATAAAATTTTAAAAAATCATCATAACAAAAATAACCATTATTACTTTTACTCATATTACAATTATATTCTCTAAAAATTTCTAAATTATCACTAAAATCACCAATTACTTCTTCAGGAATTTTTTTCCTTGCCACAACTTCAGGATCTCTTGAAGAATTATAATTACTTTTTAATTCTTGAAATGATATTTCATTTCTTCCATTTGAAATACTATTAAATATTTTTCTTATTAATTGTTCTCTTCTTAAAGGTAATTTATCAATTAATGCTTTAATTAAATCATCATAATTAATTTTTCCTGAATTAGTATTATCAAAAAAAGTAAATATTGTTACTATTTCATTTGGTGTTAATGATAATCTATATAAAGTTATTATTTTTTCAAATGTTGGAAAATCTATTTTACCTGAGTGTGTATTATCATACATTGATAACATTTTTTCTATTACAAATAAACTTTTTGGTCCTCTTGAAATTATCATACTTCGAAGTTTATTTAATGTTTCTATACTTTGATTATTTTGATTTTGTAATTCTTTATTATTATTTTGTAATGTTAAATTATCATTTTGAGATGTTGAAATTTGAGTATTTTCATTATAATTATTTTTATTATAATTTAATTGATCATTATTATATTGATTATTTAATTTATTATTATTATTATTTTCATTAAATTCACCACTTATTATATTATATTTAGGTTCATTTTTATTTAATGGATTAAATGATTGTGGTCTTCTACTTTGAAATTGAATATCAAAATTATTATTATTTAAATTATTAATATTATTATTATTAATATTAATATTTTGATTTTGAATTAAATTTTGTTGATTATTAAAATTATTTTGATTATTTTGTTCTTGTTGTAAATTAATATTATTTCCCATATTAAAATTATTACTTCTTTCAATATTATGATAATTAATTGGAGTATCCCAAACACCATTCATCATATCAACAAAGTAATCTTCATCATAAATTGAAGCACTAATTCCAGAATAATATTCAATAAAATCATCAAATGTTATTATATTATGTTTTTCTTTATATGAAGTAAATGTATCAAATGTATAAATAAATTCTTCATATATTTCATTTTCTCTTTTTTTACCCATTAAAACATCAGGATGTTGATTTGGATTAAAGAAATTTTTAATTATATTTATTTCACAATATCCTTTTCTATCTGAATCCATTTTTGCAAATTTTTCTACTATTATCATTTTTCTTCTTTCACTTAAATATCCTTTTATTAATCTTAATATTTCATCTGTTGATACTTTATTTTGTTCTGATAAATCTATTAATGTGAAAAAATCTTTAATATCCATTTCGTTAATATCTATTTTTGCCTCTTTAATTGATGATAAAAAATTCTCATATGATATTGTTTTACTTATTTTATCTTGTTTATTATTCATTTTTGATAAAAGATTATAAAATGTTACTCCATTATTAATATTAATTTTACTTTGGAATAATTGAAGTAAATTTTGAAAATATCTTTTCATTCCTTCAGAATCATTCTCAGGTGGAATATTACTTTGCATTGGAATTTGATTTTGTTGATTCATCATAGGATCTTTGAAATTCATATTATTATTCATATCCATATTATTAACATTCATATTATTATTCATATTCATATTATTCATATTCATATTCATATTCATATCCATATTCATATTATTAACATTCATATTATTATTCATATTCATATTATTCATATTCATATTCATATTCATATCCATATTCATATTATTATTCATATTCATATTATTAACATTCATATTATTATTCATATTCATATTATTCATATTCATATTCATATTCATATCCATATTCATATTATTAACATTCATATTATTATTCATATTCATATTATTCATATTCATATTATTAACATTCATATTATTATTCATATTCATATTATTCAAATTCATATCATTCATATTATTATTCATATTATGATAATTAGGAACATTTTGATTTGAATCTAAAGGAGTTATTGGTTTAAATCTCTGATTATCATTTGTAATTTGAGGAACTGGATTTTGAAAATTATCATTTATATTATTTTGAATAGTCTTTCCTCTTGAATTAAAATTATCATTAAAATATTGTACTTTATTATTATTATTAATAAATACATTATTTTTCATATTAAAATTATTCATATTGAAATTATTACTCATATTACTCATATTAGAATTTCCTTGAAAAGGTTGATAAGGTGATAAATCATAAATATATTGAGTAAAATTTTTATAATTAATAACTCCAGTTTTATTTGGATCAAATATATCAAAAAGTTCATTAAAATCATATTCAGAAAAACCACTTAATCCAATTCTATTAAAAACTTTATTCCAATTTTCTCTTGTAATAAGACCAGTTTCATCAATATCATAAAATTTAAATGAACTTATAAGTAAATTCATTTCTGAATTTGTAGACTTAGCTCTTAATGATAATTTTCTATGTAATTCATATTCAAAAATCTGTTTTAAATTCCCTGACATTTTTTTTATATTTAAAAAAAAAGCAGTTATTTTTATAAATAAATAAATAATATTAAAAATTCTTATTAAAAATTCTTATTAAAAACAATTTAAAAATATTTTTTTAAAAAAACTCTTTTATTTCCCTTCTTGACTTTTTTCATAAATTTCACTTTCTTCTTTTAATTCATTAAAAGTTTTATCTAATTTTTCCTTTTTACTTTGATCCTTATAAAAATCTTCAACGACATTAAATTGAATATCAAAATTCCAATTTCCTTTAAATTTAACAGGAAAAGAGACACATAAGCCTTTTTTAATATTTAAATTATTATCATCAACAATAACACCAGAAGAGCATAATTTATCAGAACCATAAAACCAATCTTTAACATGATCAGAAATAGCTTTAGCAGCAGAGAAAGTAGAACTCATTTTTTTAACATTTAAAATCTCAGTTCCTCTATTTTGTATTTTTTTAATAAAATCATCATTAAAGACTTCATTATTAACATTATCAACAACCATTGTACTAGAATGATTACCAATAATAACAGCATTAATTTCTTTTTGATTTAAACTTTTAAATAAACCTTCAGTTCGATTTTGATCTAATCTTGTTAAACAAGTAAAATTTTCTTTTTGAATATTAGGAATAACTTTTTTAGCATAATCATATAAAATTTTACAATTAGTATTACAAGGATTAGCAATTACTAAACATTTAACATTTGGTTTAGCATTTTTTAATGCTGTACCTTGTTCTTTGTAAATGTCACCATTTGCTTTTAATAAGTCACTTCTTTCCATTCCAGGACGACGAGGTGAACCACCTAAAAATATTATTAAGTCACAATCTTTGAAAGCTTCGTTTGGATTTGTTGAGTATGTTACTTTTTTTAAGTAAGTGTAATTACAGTCTTCTAATTCTAAAGCTAAACCTTTTAATCCTGCTACACATATTTCTATGTCTACATCGAGGAGACTTAATTCTATTTTCATGTCTTCTTTAAATGTTGATGGACTTAGGAGAAGAGGAATTAATGCGTGACTTATACGACCACTTGCTCCTGTTATACATATTTTTAAGTCTGGCATTTTTTTTTTTTTTTTTTTTTGTATGTTTTTTTTTTTTTTTTTTTTTTTTTTTTTTTTTTTTTTTTTTTTTTTTTTTTTTTATT
>JAEEGK010021956.1_pt1 | contig 13450 bp, 10 predicted proteins | sample 8958771 | NCBI WGS metagenome assembly JAEEGK01 (sample SAMN16246547, study PRJNA631951) | gut metagenome | biome: gut microbiome; feature: rumen; material: SC-attached | host: Bos | place: Iran: Karaj | collected 2018-10 | reverse complement strand
GTTTTAACCCCTACTGGTGTATGTCTAGATGATAAATTATTATCTGCTTCTGCTTTTGTACATTCAGTACCTGTCGTAACGTTATAATAAAGTATTGTTCCTGATTCATATTTTTTATATGTTGTATCAGTATCTTGAATTATATTAGGTACTGCGTAATATATTTCTTTATTCTCTAAAACACTTCTTGAAATATTTACTATTGGTCTTACACCAAATATATCATATGATGATGTTCCATCGTATGGACTGTATAGAACTCTTTTTGTCCCATCGTATTGTCTTCCACTAATATAATCTCCATATACTCCATCATATAAATATACCCAGTTACCATCTACTGCATATACATACATTGTATTTGGGTTCTTAGCGTCTGATGTATAATAACCTCGTAGATAAGGCGCAGATTCTCCATCTGTAGAATATATATATGGATGTTTTACTCCATCTAAATAATCACCTAGGAATGGTTTTACTACAGTTACAGCAGAATAACTATCGTTATTTTCAGTATGTGAATCTAGAACTTCATCTAATTCTGCTGTTGTAATTAATCTAGCTTTATATCCATTTGTATGATATGGAATGGTATAACTATCTGTTAAAGTATCTTCTCCATCTTTATATGTATAAGTGTATGTATAATCTTCATCTATAGGTTTTACTTTCCAATCTTTAGTATATTCTTTTAATATATCCATTACATAATATGTATTTGCTCCAGGATTTGTTATGTTATTAAAGTCTTTTACATTTTGTTTTTCTTCACCGTCTTTTATATCTGCCCAATAAACTTTTGGATCACTTAATTTATTAGTATCTGTTTCATATTTATCTGGTCCTACTTCATTTAAGTTACTGGCTGAGATTAATGTTAAATTATCTCCATCATCAGCTAAAGTATAAAATTTCATACAACCACTATGTAAGCCTGTAGGCATTGCTTCTAGTGATCTTGAAATAAGTTTGCCACCAACATACGCATGATTGGCATGTGTACCCCATTCATCTACATTCGCTAGGAAGGCATCTTCACTACATTGTTTACCTGTTGTTACATTATAATAAATTGGTTCACCAACGTTATAATGTCCTTTTACTAATACTTCTCCTGTACAGTAGTTATTACCTACACTTCTTGATGCGCCTGTATCCATCTTATAGTCTATTGAAAATCCCCAGATACAAAAATGTCCATCTGATACTACTTTACCATCATCAGTAAAGTGTAAATATACGTATTCTGGACCTCTTCCTTTATATTTTATTTTAGCTAGTTCAGAATCTGTTATACCTGATTCTAATCTATTATTATTAGATAAATCTAAGGCATAACCTTCAAATCCACCTACATCTATTGCAGCTTGTGTATTTGCTTCTCTTACATAATTCATTACTGAATTTACTGCTGAACCATATCTTGCATTTTCAATTAAATCTTGAATTACTGGTATTAATATCACGGCTAAAACGGTTAATATAATTATTACAGCAAGTAATTCAATTAATGTAAATCCCTTCTTCTTCATAACAAGTCTCCTATTCTATATAAAGTATATCATAAATAGTCATTTTTAGAAAGAAAAAATGGAGTTTTAGCTCCATTATTTTTCTATATTATCTAGAAAATCATCTATTGTCATTATTCTTTCATCAATACTTTTTAAATCTACTTTTTCTTCTATATCTTTTTCTACTTTTGTATCACAATCATTAATATCTGTAATTCTAAATGCAGAAACGATATTTTTAGTTCCTATTGATGAACCTGTTGAATATCTATCTAAGATAGGCGCTTCGGTTACTTTTAATTCTTTAATACCTTCGGCTTGTTTAATACCTATACTTAATCTATTAGATATTATAAATGTTTTAATAATTCTATATGGATTAGTCTTAACATCTCTTATTAATTGTAATCCTCTTCTAGCTCTTGTACCTACTTCAAATTCAGATAATCTAACTCTTTTAATTGTATTTTTAGATGTTACTACTGTTAAATATTCTAGGTTTTCATCAAATACATGACCACCTACTACATAGTCATTTTTTAATGTTATTGATTTAACACCTGAAGCAGTTAATCCTAATACTGGTACTTCATCTATTGAATAACGTAATCCATAACCTGTATATGTAGATATGAACACTTCTTTACCATTTTTAGTTTCTACTGATACTACTTCATCATCATCTTTTAACTTCATACAATTGATTGGTTTAATATAACGACTAGCTTTGAAATCCGCTAATTTAACGCGTTTAATCATACCATTCTTAGTAAATAATGTTATATTTATATCTTCATTGAAATCTTTAACTGGCATTGATGCAATTATTTCCTCACTAGGTGATGTTTTAATAATGTTAGATATATGTTTACCTAATTCTTTCCATTTTAAATCAGGCATTTCATATACTGGAACATATAGATAATTACCTAATGATGTGAACATTAATACTGTATCTAATGTATTAATTTCATATTCACCTATAATATAATCTCCATCTTTTACTAATGTTTGTTCATCTTTATTATAACTACGTTTAGATACACGTTTAACATATCCTTCTTTAGTTATAACTACAATAACATCTTCTTTTGGTATTGTTTCTGTTATATCAATTTTTATTTCAGTTATTTCATCTTCAATAGTTGTTTTTCTTGGTGTAGCATATTCATCTTTTACTTTTCTAAGTTCATGTTTCATAACATCTCTTAATTTAGATTCATCGTTTAATATAATATTTAACGCTTGGATATATTTTCTTAGATTAGCTTGTTCTTCTTCTAAAGCAACTACATCTGTATTAGTTAATCTATATAATTGTAATACTACGATTGCTTCTGCTTGTTCTTCTGAGAAACCAAACTTAGCTACTAAGTTTTCTTTAGCGTCTGCTTTATTTTTAGATGCTCTGATTGTTTTAATTACTTCATCTAAGATAGATATCATTTTTAAGAAACCATCTACGATATGTAATCTTTTTTCATAACTTGCCAAATCAAATTTAGTTCTTCTAATTATAAAGTCTTTTTGGAATTCTATATATGCATCTAAGATAGGTAAAATACCTAATGTCATTGGTCTACGATTAACTATCGCGACCATATTATAGTTATAAGATATTTGTAAATCACTATTTTTATATAAGTAGTTTAATACTAATTCTTTATTCGCATCTTTCTTTAAATCTATAACTATTCTGACTGGATTATTTCTATCTGATTCATCTCTTACTTCAGCCATTCCATCTATTTTTTTATCAATTCTAATTGAATCTATTTTAGCTACTAGCATTGCTTTATTAACATCAAAAGGTATTTCTGTAATAACTATTTGTTCTTTACCTTTTTCTTTAACAAATTCTGCTTTTGCTTTTACTATTACTCTACCTCTACCTTTAGTAAATGCATCTATGATACCTTGACGTCCACATGCAATACCACCTGTAGGAAAATCTGGTCCTTTTACTATATCTAAGATAGTTTCTAATCTACAGTTAGGACTTTCAATTCTTTTTATTGTAGCGTCTATTATTTCACCTAAATTATGTGGTGGAATATTAGTTGCATAACCAGCTGAAATACCATTAGCACCATTTACTAAAAGGTTTGGAAATTTAGCTGGTAATACTGTTGGTTCTAACTCTGTATCATCAAAGTTAGGTGCCCATTCTACTGTATCTTTATCTATATCTTTTAATAATTCATTACTTATTTTAGATAGTCTTGCTTCTGTATAACGCATGGCAGCGGCTCCATCACCATCCATGGAACCATTGTTACCTTGCATATCTACATATGGAGTTGATTGTTTCCACCACTGACTCATTCTTACCATGGCGTCATATATTGATGAATCACCATGTGGGTGGAAGTTACCCATTATATAACCTACTGTTTTTGCACTTTTTCTTGTAGGTTTATCATATGTATTATGATCTTTATACATACCATATAAGATTCTTCTTTGTACTGGTTTTAAACCATCTCTTACATCTGGTATAGCTCTATCTTGAATAATTGCTTTAGCGTATCTAGCAAATCTATCACCCATGATATCTTCTAATGCATATTCTTGTATCTTTTTTACTATATCTTCCATGTTATCACCTCTAGTAGTATAGATAATCCATATACATTATAGCATATTTTAACTATATAAAACAAGGAAAAGTAGCCTTTTAGACTACTTTATTTTAATTAACTTTTTGTTAATTTAACATTGAAACGCGAACATATTTTTGATATAATTATATCGGGAACGTTTAATAGTTGGGTGATGCCTCCAATCGAAGGAAAGGAGGTGGTTTTAATGAACAAGAAAGATTTCTTAATCTTTTCTTTAGTAATTATCATCTTCCTACTTATATTTCTACTATTTATAGTTTTAATATAACGGAAATCACCTGACACATCTGTGACAGGTGATTGACAAAAAATATTGGCAACACCCAACATAGCTATATTAAGTGTTCCTTTTTTATTGTATGAAATTTCTTTCATCTATATACATTATATTATATTTTATTTTCGTAGTCAATGTATTAGAATTGTCTACTTTTTGATTTACTTATAAAGTATTTTAGTATTTTATTTTGGTCATCGTCATATTGAGACATCATTTCAGGATGCCATTGTACACCTAAAATGAATTTTTTATCTTTTCTTTCGATAGCTTCTATAACACCATCTTCACTACGTCCTGAAACTAACAATTCATTTGTAGTATGTAATGCATAACTATGTCTACTATTTACTTTAATCTTTTGTTTACCTAAGATTTCATATAATAAAGATGGACTATCAATAATAATATCATGAACATATTTTTCTTCCGATTTATGTCCTTCTACTTTTATCAATGATTCTTCACCTATACCTAAATCTCTTGCGCCTAATAATTGCATACTCATGCATATATATAGGCTTGGTATATCGTTAGTAATACAATAATCTGTTATAAATTCGTCATATTCATACCATCTATTACCACCTTGAAATAGAATACCATCGCATAATTCTATTTGTCTTACAATATCTTCTTTTTCTTCTTTTGTTAATTTAGGTATATAATCAGCATGATAGTCAATATTTTGTGTTGGAATTATACCCATAGGTATACCATTATTTCTTATAATAGATTGTCTAGTAACATCTAATATTTGATTATTATTTCTATTTGTATCATCTTTAAGTGGTCTTGTAACTACTCCTATAACTGGTTTCATAATAACCTCCTTGAATCTCTTTTTATTATACTAATATATATTCTTTTGTCAAATAAAAAGTAACCTAAACGGTTACTTTATGCACGATAATTATCTTCCATAGTAAATACTACGTTTTCTTCTATCCATTCTTTTCTAGGTTCTACATTATCACCCATAAGAACTGATACACGTTTTTCTGCTAATACAGCATCTGAAATATTTACTTTGATTAAGCTTCTTGAATTAGGATCCATTGTTGTTTCCCATAATTGTTCAGCGTTCATTTCACCTAATCCTTTATATCTTTGTGTTTCTAATCCTTTATGTTCTTTAGCGATTTCTGCTCTTTCTTCATCTGTCCATGCATAGAATGTATTTTTTGAATTATGCATTTTATATAATGGTGGATTAGCTATATATAAATGTCCTTCTTCTATTAGTGGTTTCATATATCTATAGAAGAATGTAATTAATAAAATTTGGATATGTGCGCCATCATCATCGGCATCGGTCATGATTATTACTTTATCGTAATTTGAATCTTTTATTTCAAAATCAGAACCTACCCCTGCGCCTATTGTATATATCATTGTATTAATTTCTTCATTTTTATATATTTCAGCTGGATTAACTTTTTCTGTATTTAATACTTTACCTCTTAATGGTAAGATAGCTTGGAATGTTCTATCTCTACCATTTTTAGCAGAACCACCGGCTGAATCACCCTCGACTAAGAATAGTTCATTTTTAGCTGGATTTTTAGTTGAAGCTGGAGCAAGTTTACCTGATAAATTCTTTTCAACTTTACTTTTTGATTTACCATTTCTAGCTTCATCTCTAGCTTTTCTAGCTGCTTCTCTAGCTACTTTACTCTTAATCATTTTTTCCATGATTTCTTTAGCAATAGCTGCATTTTCTTCTAAGAAGAATTGTAAGTTTTCTGTTACGATTGTTTCTGTTGCAGGTCTAGCTTCTGGTGTACCTAATTTACCTTTTGTTTGGCCTTCAAATTCTAGTAATCTTTCTGGAATTTGTAATGAGATAATCGCGGTTAATCCTTCTCTTGTATCATTACCTTCTAAGTTACTATCTTTTGCTTTTAAGAAATTGTTTTTCTTTGCGTAGTCATTAAATACTTTTGTTAATGCTGTTTTAAATCCTACTTCATGTGAACCACCATCACTTGTTTTAACGTTATTAACAAATGATACTAAGTTTTCACTATAATTATCTGTATATTGGAACGCTACTTCAATATTCATTCCTTCTTTTGTACCTTTAAAATGTACTACATCATGAATTGGTTTTTTATCTTCATTTAAATATTCGACGAATGATTTAATACCATTATCATAATGATAGATTTCACTTTTTTCATCTTCTTCATCTATTACTTCAATTGTTAAATCACTAATTAAGAATGCATCTTCTTGTACTCTTTCACATATTGTTGAGAATGAAAATTTAGTTGTACTAAATATAGTATCATCTGGCATAAATCTTACAGTAGTACCTGTTTTAGATGTTTTAGCTAATTGTTTTAATGGAATTTCTACTTTTCCACCATTACTAAATTTAATATAGTGTTCATAACCATCTCTTTTAATAGTTACTTCCATCCATTTTGACAAAGCGTTTACTACTGAACCACCAACACCATGTAAACCGCCTGATACTTTATATCCATCAGTTTCGAATTTACCACCGGCATGCAATACTGTATAAATTACTTCTGGTGTTGATTTACCACTAGCATGTTGACCTACTGGTACACCTCTACCTTCATCACTTACAGATACTGAGCCATCTTTATGTAATGTGATTTTAATTTTATGTCCATAACCATTTATTACTTCATCTATTGAGTTATCTAGAATTTCCCATACTAAATGATGTAAACCTCTTTTATCAGTTGAACCAATATACATACCTGGTCTTTTTCTTACTGCTTCTAATCCTTCTAGTATTTTTATTGAACTCTCATCATACTTTGCCATAATCTTCACCTTAATAATTATAACAAATTTCACTATTTAAAATCAAGTCATATAAGGTTTTATAAATAAAAAAGAGAACTTTTTATGTTCTCTTTATCTTATCTAATAATATTTAATATTATCATTATGAATAACAACATTCCTATACTAACTATAATCGCGATCATAAATGCATCTACATTCGCGTTTTCATTTAGTTCAGTTTGTGGCTCTTCATATTTTACTTCTGGTTCAATAATAGGCATTGCTTCAGTGATTTCTGTGTTTATTTCGTCAAATTTATCAATCAATAAATTTGTTTCACCTTCGAAATCTGTTAATTCTTTAACACTACCTTTAATTAATGTATATAATTCATTATTTTGCAATACTTTTTGAATTCTATATATTTTATTTACTAAACCTGCATGGTCAGATAGATTTTCTTGTTCTAAAAGACCTTTTATATGTTTCATGATAATTCGGCTGTTTAAATCAGATAGTGGAATATTTGCATTACCTTGTAATGTTAAATCAGGGTTAGGGAAAATATATGTACCGTTTGATTCAGTTGCATATAATATTTGATCGCCTTTATGTAAGATAACATATTCATATTTACCTACTGTTAAAGTCCCTATTTTTTCATAATTTATTCCATCTATCAAAACACCCATCTTTTATCACCATACTATACTATTTTATAATTAATAATACTATTATAAGTAAACCAAATATACTTAATTGTGCGATTAAGCATAAGATAACTGTATCAATGTAAGCAGCTTTTCTACCATTTTTATCATTTTTGTATACAAGTTTCTTAACATTTTCTTCAACTTTTGTTATTTGTTCTGGTTCTTTAGATTCTTCAATTGCTTCTTCAATTGGAGCACCAGTGGCTACTTTATCTATACCAGTTAATGTTAAATTATCAATTTGACTTTGAGTAGGTGCTTCAACTAATGATCTTGGTGCTTCTACCAATGTATGTGCGCCTGCTTCACCACCAATAACGAATGTTTGGTCTAGTTTTTCTTCTGAAATTTGATTAAATAAGTTATCACTAGAAGTCAAGATTGTATTTGACATATCATCGGCTGTTCCATCTTTAATTTCAAAATCATTGGCTGCTTGAATTGATGGAGCTGGTGCAGTGGCAACTCTAGCTTCTACTTTGTCGCCAAATTTTCTTAATCCCTCAGTATACTCAGGATAATTAAGTATTGCAGCATTACTAGCTTTTAATATACCTTTACCTTCCTCAGTTTTCACATCGATATCAAGCTCTTTTACTACTTGTTTTGCCCCTTCCATATCTCTTCCTAATGCATCCATATGATTACCTTCTTTCTTCAGTTACCCTCTATTCTAGTTCATGAAATCTCTTTCTATTAAATCTCTAACATGTGAAAGTAAAACATTTTCATTTAGTTCTGTTAATGAACCACCTGCATTACCTTCTAATGTTAAATCTTTATTTGGTGCGATATATTGGTCTCCTACTATCTTAAAGAATTCAACCTTTTTACCATTAACGACATAGATGTATTCTCTTTTACCAGTGTTTACTGTTCCTAATACTTCGTATTCTATACCATTTATTGTTACCTTGTCCATATTATCACCATATTAATTGTATCATATTTCATATTTAAAATACAACATTTTAATACATTTTTATTAAATTTTAATGTGGAATACAATTGCTTCCTGTTTTGTTAATTAAATTTAGTAAAATATCTAATATGTATGGTAGTATCAATAATAATACTGCAGCGATTATTCTATATTTTAATTTTTTAAATGCTTTCTTCTTATCATCATCTTCACCCTTAGCCATAGCCATGAATAAATCATACATTCCAAGTAATAACGCGATTATTGGACCTACTATACGGATTAGGTTAAATATAACTTCTAAGAATTTTAATACATTTGGTCCTATTAAATCTGAACATTCATATTCAGTTATTCCTTTATCTACTGGTTTTAATTGACTAGTTCCACCTGGATTTAAATTTATACCATTATCTAATCGTGTACCAAATTCAGAATCTAATGTAAACATATAACGATTTGTATCTAATCCTGCAACTCTAATATATACTTGTCCTGGACATGTAGTTTGAGTACCATCAATTATATTTTTAAATTCTGTTTGTAAATCTTCATATATTCCAAAATATCTGGTTTCAAAAGTACTATTATTAATACTTACTTCTAATTGGCTATTTAATCCATCAATAGCTGGATTATTACGGTCATATACATACTTACATTTTTTACTATCTATTTCTAAACACCATTTATATCCAACTGAATCCTTTTCTAATGTTAAGTTGAATGAAAACCTCTTGCCAGTATCCATTGTATATGTACCATTAAATCCACATAATCTATTACCTGTATCACCTTCAGAAGTACTATCATCAACACGTGTTTCAGTACCTGAAGATGTATCTGTTTTTACTTTATAACTATTATTTGATGTTGCATAATCAGTAGATCCTTCACCAAGTACGATATATTGTTCACCATTATTGTTATACTTTGTATAATATAACGCTGGGCAGGTAGTTTCAAACTTTCTAAAATTATCTATCATAAAACTAAATTTAATTTTTGTGGATATATTACTTGAGTTTCTTAAATCATATTCTATTTGGTTATCTGCAACTCTTGTAGCAGTAAAGAAATTACGATAATCACCATTCATTGTATTCAATGTAGTAAAGTTTTCACTGAATCCCATTGCAGAAGTATAGAATCTAGAACCATCTTTCTTCTTTTCAACTTTTATTCTCAAATATGTATCAGCACTACCATCATTAAATCCATGAATATCATAATAACAATTTAATGCTGGTCCTCCGTTTGATAATTGATATTGTTCACCTTGTAAATTCCCATAACTTTCATCCGAAAAAGAAGGAGTTACAGACCCTATTCGAGACAAAATTCCCATATATTGATAGCATGTACCATTAACAAAATGTTGAAGATATACACCAGTAAGATCAATATCAAATCCTGATCTTCTTATTGTTGCTGTATTATCGTTATAAAGATATAGATATACTGAATCAGTATTGTCATTAACATTAATGTAATCACACGCACCAATAGATTCTCTTGCACTTACACTACCTATTCCTATAAATAAAGTAAATATTGTTATAAATATTAATAATTTAAATTTCTTCATATTTATCGTTTCCTATCCTATATAAATTATAACATAAAAAAAGAGAGTTTTAAACTCTTTTTTAATGTGGAACACAATTACTTCCTACTCTATTAATTAAATTTAGTAATATATCTAATATGTATGGCAAAACAAGAAGTAATACTGCTGCAATTATTCTACCTTTTAATTTCTTTATAGCTTTCTTCTTAGCGTCTTCTTCACCATTTACCATTGCCATAAATAAATCATACATTCCAAGTAGTAATGCGATTATTGGACCTACTATACGTATTAGTTTAAATACAACATCTAAGAAACTTAATACATTTGGTCCTATTAAACCTGCACAGTCATATTCAGTTTCACCTGGTTTAGTTTTTTCTAATGAACTATAATGTAATTCTGAACTTTCATGTCCATCTGTTGGAGCATTTCCACCATCATCATCGTTTGTATTAGCGTATGCACAGTTAGTACCTTCTCCTGGTTGAGTACCTGTAAGAACGACATTATCTTGATAAGGACATTCTAAATATAAAGGAACATTTGAACAATTTGATGAATATAGTCTATCTACAATTGATTCATCTATTTGAATATGAGTTACACCTACTCCTACTCCATCTTCAATATTACTTTCAACTGCAGAACTTTCATATCCGTTAGTTGTCCATACTTTGAATTTTTTAGTACCATTTACTGTATAAAATTTAAAATGCCATGTATATCCATTATTACGAGATGTTTTACTTCTCTCACAATATTGAACTACTTCTGTATCTGAATTATCACAAAATCCACCTTCCGCAAGGAAACATGTGCTTGTTAAAGGATAAGTTGTTTTTTCTGGTAATGTATTACCGTAGTAAATTTCAAATTGACCATCAACATCCGAAGTGGTGGCAAATGCATGTACACATCCATTTTCACTTGTCTTACTTAATTCATAATATTTATTAAAACTTTGATCATTCGCGATATACCAACCATTTGTTATTTTACTGAAATCATTGCTATCTAGATTTGTAGTGACTTTTTCTGTGCTTGGATCAATATATACCCAAAATGAATAGCTATCTTTGGTTGAATCAGCTATAATATCTGGCAATTCAAATTTATAGTAACATTCATACTTCTCTTTTGCTGCAACATTATTAATTCCTAAGAATAATGTGATTATTGTTAAAAATAGTATAAATTTTATTTTTCTCATATGCATCTACCCTATCTTATATAGATTATAACATAAAGAAAAAGAGTTTAAAACTCTTTTTTATTTATCTCCTAGTTTAAACGCTAAGGCAAAACCTATAACTGCTGCAACTACACCAATAACAATTTCTAGTAATGAAAAACTAATAATCATTTCACTTGTAAAGTTTTGAATAATTATAGCTAATATTGATGAAGTAACAAAACCTAAAACTCCATAATATGTTTGTTTTTCATATTTTTTGAATAAGAATTCTATTAATTTCGCTACTGCGAATATACCTATTACTACGCCTATTCCGAATGGAATACAAATTGCCAAGTTATGTGCTAACATACTGAAATCAGTAAGATTTTTTACTACTGCTAAGATTGGTGCATAATAACCTAACGTCATTAATACTGCTGATCCTGATACACCAGGTACTATCATTGTGGCAGCTGATACTACACCTACTAAGAATAATTTTACGTATCCTAATATGCTTAATGATTCAAATGATACCTCACTATCACCACCTGCAAATGTAAGTAAAATTATAACTGTAAAACTGATGACAAATACTATGTATGATTTGAAATCCATTTTAGTATTTTTAATCTTACCATGTAACATTGGTATACCACCCATTATTGCTCCTATGAAGAATAATACTGTTGGAAATAACCAATTTTCTAATGCGAATGATATAACTCTTGACATTGTTAATATAGATATTACTAAACCTATAAATATTGGTGTTAAGAATTTGATATTCTCCTTTAATTTTGAAAATAAATGACTTATTGAATCTATTAATTTGTCATAGATACCTAATACTATTGCAATAGTACCACCTGAAATACCAGGTATTAAGTTTGCAATACCAATAAAAAATCCTTTGATTACTAATATAATATTTTTCATATAATCCCTCTTCCTATTTTAAAATAATAACATAGAAATAATTATAAATCAATTAAAATCCACTACGTTTGAATTGACGTTCTAAATCTTCTTTTGTATAACATATAATTGTTGGTCTACCATGAGGACAGTGGAATGGATTTTTACATTTTCTTAAATCATTTATTAAGTTTTCCATTTCTGCTATGGTAATATTTGTGTTTGCTTTTATTGATGCTTTACATGCTGCTGTGGCACATACATGTTCTTGAAATTTAGCTATGTCGAAGCGTTTTCCTTCTTCAATAACTATATCAATAATACTTCTAATTATTTCTTCTGGATCACCTGTTTTTATCCATGCAGGTGTTGCTTTTATAATTACTGAGTTAATACCAAATTCTTCTATTTCATATCCTAAATTTCTTATAACATCAAAATGTTCTTTGATAATCATAAATTCATTATTTGTATATTCAATTGTAATTGGTATTAATAATGATATTTTTTTATGATCTGGATTATTCATTTTTTCTTTGAATATTTCATAATTAACTCTTTCTTTAGCAGCATGTTCATCTATTAGGTACATACCTTTTTCATTTTGACAGATAATAAATGTACCCCATACTAATCCTACTGGATATAATTCAGGGATTTTTTCTTCATCTACTTTGTCAATCATTTCTTCTTTGATAACTTCATCTGTAGGAACTAAATCTTCATTAATAACTAATTCAGTTTCTTCAAATACTACTTCTCTTTCCAAGTCTAAAGATTGTTGTTCATGTCTTTCGTATAAAGATTGATATATAGGTTGTTGTTTTACTTTAACTACTTCTCTTTGTGGGATTAAAGTTTTATGCTTAATAGATTCTATGATTGTTTTAGATAATAATTCTTCTAAACCTTCTATTTTTGAGAACTTAACATCCATTTTAGTTGGATGGATATTAACGTCTATTA
>JAEEGK010021955.1_pt1 | contig 13450 bp, 7 predicted proteins | sample 8958771 | NCBI WGS metagenome assembly JAEEGK01 (sample SAMN16246547, study PRJNA631951) | gut metagenome | biome: gut microbiome; feature: rumen; material: SC-attached | host: Bos | place: Iran: Karaj | collected 2018-10 | reverse complement strand
AAAAAAAAACCTAAAACTAAAAAAAAAGAATTAGATATGTTAACTGAAGAATTTAATAAGTTGAAAACACAAAATGAAGAATATGAAAAAAAAATTCAAAAATATAAAAAAATTTATAAGGATATGAAACAAAAAATTAAAAATCTAAATCAAATGTCTAAAAACCAAATTAAAAGTGAAAGAAGACATAATTTAAATAATATTAATTTACCTGCTTCTTCAACTGATGACGCTACAAGTCATAAAAATATATAAAAAAATAAAAAATTATTGAAACACTATTTTATTTTTATTTTTTTAAAAATAAATAAATGTTTTTTAATCAACATCAAAAAAAAATAAAATAAAAAATAATAATATATAAAAATCAATAAACAAAGAATAAAAATGATAAAAAAATTAATTATATAGCATAAAAAATTCAAAAAAAAATTAAAAAAATATCAAAAAAAAAAAAAACTTATATTTAAATACATAAAAAAAATGCAAAAAGAAGAATCTACAATCGAAAAAAAAAGTAGCCTTCCCCCATTACGTTCAACAACACTTCACTCAGTGCCGAAGCCTTTAGAAATAAAAGATGAGTCAAAGAAGGAAAATTCTGAAAATTTATCAAACGATGAAAATAATGATGAAATGAATTCAATTCAAAATTCGGTTTCAAAATCAAAATTTCAATCATCTCAAGGATTGTCAAAATCAAAAATTACTCAAAACCATAAGCGTCCTTTATGGAAGAAGAAAATAGTAAAATTTTTAGATTCCGCACCAATATTAATATTTATGTCAATATTAACAATATATGCATTATTCGCAGCAGATGTTCAAGCAGCTTGGTTAAGAGTAAATATAGATTATGGATTTAATGTAATTCAATGTATCTTAATAGGAATATTTACACTTGAATGGGTATTAAATATTATTGCTAAAAAACATTATATTTGGTCTTTTTTCTTTTGGTTAGATTTAGTTGCTACAATTTCTCTTCTACAAGATTTAGATTGGGTTATTAATCCTTTAATGGGTTATGGAAGTGCAAGACAAAGAAGCTTTAAAAGCTCTGTTCAAGCTGCTAAAGCTATGAGTAAAGTCAGTTCTGCTTCTAGAGCTACTAGAGTTTTAAGAGTCATTAGAATTGTTAGATTAATTAGAATGGTCAAATTGTATAAAAGTGTTATTACTGCAAGGGAAAATAAAGAAAAATTAAAAAGAACTCAAGCTATGGAACATAGAACTAAAATTGAAAAACATTTAGGTTCTAATGATACTACATTAACAAGGAGAGATTATATTGTAGGAAAAGGGTCTATTGGACCGACTGGAGGAAGTATTATAGAACAGAAGGATTCTGTGAGTGAAGGTGTAATTAATGAAGGTAATAATAGGAATGGAATAGGGAACCATAATAATGAGAATAATTATAATGGAAATAATGTGAATCATAATGATAAGAATAATAATAATAATGATAACAAGAAAAATAATGATAATATTAATTCTGCTCCTACTGAAAGAGATCAGAAATTTAGTTCAAAAGGAACCGAAGGTGATTTATTACTTCCTCAAAAAGAAAATAATAATTTGAAGAAAATTGATGAAAATCAAAAAGAAGATGATGAGAAAAATGATAAAATTATTGATGAAAAGAATATTGATAATAAAGAAGATATAGTAGCTAATCAAATAGAAGAATCAATTGATGATATGGATGAAGAAGAATTAGAAAAAGTAGTAAAAGAATCAAGAATATCAAAATTAATTTCAGATTCTCTAACTAAGAAAGTTATAATATTAATATTAATATTACTTGTAGTATTTCCAATATTATCAGATGATTTCTTTGCTTCAAATTCAGGAGTAACATATGAATTAATTGCCCAATTAATTTCAGCAAGTTATGATTTATTTGAATCTCAAAATAAAATATTAGATAGAAATGTATTGTATGGATTATTTGATTCTAAATTTCCAGCATTAAATATAAGTTATAATGGAACAGTTCTTTATTCAACAAATAATACAAAATATAATGATTCTCATTATTTCAGATATAAAGAAGTAACAACAGTATTTTCAGCAGATGGTCAAGTAAATATAGTATATTCATTATTAAAGGAGACTCAATTAACAGGATTATTAAATATTTTTCAAACAATTTTTGTATGTGTAATGTTAACAGGTGCAGCTATATTATTTGAACATGATGCTAGGCAATTAGTTTTAGGTCCTCTTGAAATTATGATAGAAATAGTAGATAATGTTGCAAAAGATCCAATAAACGCAAAAAATGTTGAAGATCTTCAAACAGGAGTTAAAGCATTATTAAATGAAAATGAAGAAGAAAAGAATAAAAATAATGAAAATAAAAATGAAGAAGAAGAAAATTATGAAGTTTCAGTTATTAAAGCTGCTATTATTAAGATATCTGCTTTGTTAGCAATATCATTTGGTGAAGCTGGAGGAGAAATAATAAAGAAAAATATAACAAGTGGACAAGATTTAAACCCTCGTTTAAAAGGAAAGAAAAAAACCGCAATATTTGGTTTTTGTGATATAAGACAATTTGAGGATTTAAATTTAGCATTAGAAGAAAAGACAATATTATTAATAAATGAAATAGCAGATATAGTACATTCAAGTGTAGACAAATTTGGCGGAGCAACAAATAAAAATATAGGAGAATCTTTTTTAAACGTATGGAAATTTTATAATGAAGTTCCAGTAAAAGACAAAGAAGGAAATATTACAACACAAAGAAAGGATAATTTATTAGAAATAGATCCAACAAATCCAATGGTAGCAATAACAGCAGATTCAGCATGTTTAGCATTTTTAAGGGTTTTAATGAAAATAAATAAATCATTTAATATATTAAATTACAGAAATAATGAAGAAATAAAAAAAAGAATACCAGATTTTAAATTAAATATGGGTTTTGGATTACATATAGGATATGGTATTGAAGGAGCAGTAGGATCAACATATAAAATTGATGCTTCATATTTAAGTCCTAATGTAAATATTGCTGCAAGATTAGAAACTGCAACAAGACAATTTGGATTAAACTTATTAATCAGTGGTCCTTTATATAAATTATTTTCTGATGAAATGAAAAAAATTTGTAGATATATTGATTGTGTATATGTTAAAGGAAGTGAACAACCTTTAGATTTATATACTGTTGATGTTAATTTAAATTTAAAACCACAGGAAAAAAAAAATATTTTAATTATGAATAATAAAGAAAAAAAAAAAAGATATGCTGATAAAAAAGAAAATTTCCAAAGAGAAATTGAAGTATATAAAAACGTTACTACATTAATTTTTCAAAAAAATAGTTATTTTGAATTATTAAAAACTAAAATCCCAAATGAATTTTATTATCATTGGGAATTAGCAATTGATTTTTATAAAAAAGGAGATTTTAAAAATGCAGGAGATAAATTTAAAAAATGTTTAGAAATTTATCCTGAAGATGGTCCTGCTAAAACTCTTTATAAATATATTGAAAATAGAAATTTTAAAGCACCTGATGATTGGATTGGTGTAAGAGAATTAACTTCAAAATAAAAAATTTTTATTTTTCTTTATTGTTATTATCGTGGTTTTTTTGATTATTTTATTTTATTTTATTTTTTATCATAGTGATTTATATATTTTTATCTCATTTTATTTTATTGTTTTAAGCTTTTTTTTTTGGTTTTTTTGGTTGAATTTTGTAGAAAATTAGGTTATTTTAATTATTTTATTTTATTTACTTTTTATTTGGAATATATATATAATTTAAATATTTATATTATTATTTTTTTTTATTTAAAAAAATAAATATATTAAGTATTAAAAAGTAAATTAAATAAAATATTAAATAAAAAACAAATAGATGTCATCACTTTTTAAATTTAGATTCCAAATAGTTTTAATATCTTTAATAATAAATATAATAAAATCAAATGAATGTCCCAAAGGACAAACTTATTATGAAAATAAATGTTTAAATTGTTATGATCCTCATTGTGAGCAATGTAGATTTTCTTCAATAGGTTCATGTGTGTCATGTGAAAAAAATTATGAAATTTATGGAGGAGTATGTTATGAAAAATGTAAAACAAAAAACAATTGTAAAATTTGTGATGGAGAATCGAATTGTATATTATGTAATAAAATGTGTCAAGTTAATAAAAAAGGAAATTGTTCTTGTGTTATAAAATATGTTACTATTGCAATTTGTATTTTTATATTTATTGTTACTGTTTTATTATTATTAAAATTTTTATTAACTTCTCAATCAGCAAAAGACTCAAGTAATATTCCTCATATTATTGTTTATCCTAATTTAAATAATAATGTTAGTAATTCTGAAAATAATAGTATAATGTTAAGTGAAGAAAATATCATTAAAGAATTCAATGAAAATTTAATTGAAATTAAATGTAATAATATTGAAAAAAAAAAATGTGATTATTGTGACAATAATTTATGTAATTTATCTTTAAATTGTGGTTGTTATTATTGTTTTGATTGTCAAAAGAAATATTTGAAAGAAAGTAAAATTTGTGAAAAATGTAAAAAAGAAATTAAAAATTGTGAACAAATAACTTGTGGTATATGTTTTACTAATAAAAATACAATTTCTAGATTTAAATGTCATTGTTCTTTAGTTGCTTGTGAATCATGTTATGTAAAATGGAGAAAAGAAAATAATTTTTGTCCAGCTTGTAGAAAAAATTTTAATTCATTAGATATAAATAAAATATAATATTATTAATTTTTATTTATTAATTGTTTTTATAAATAATTTAATTAAATTATAACGATAATTTAAAATAAAAAAAATGAATCATGATTTAATTGGAATTAAAGAATTATTAAAAATTCAAAGTAATCAAATTAACAGAATTAAATTTTATACAAGAATTGATAATGAAAAATATTTAAGAGAACATCCAGAAATTGAATTTATTATTCAACAATTTTTAGTTAAATTATTAGAAGATCAACCAAGAAATTGTATTAGTTATGCTGGAAATTTTTTCCATTGTACAGATTTTAGAACTGCTTATGAAAAAGAAATTCAACAATTGTTACATGCTTCTTCAGAAGATAAAAAAGTTGAAACTATAATGGAAGAAAAAGAAGAAGAAGACAATAATTTAATGAAATTCAAGGAGAATAACGATATTATTTAGTTTATTAAAATTCAAAAATATTTTTTAATAAATTATCATAGAATATATATTATGTTTTTTTATATTATTCATTTATATTTTAATTATTTGAATTTTTAATTTTTTAAAGAGTGATTTATGAAAAAATTGAAAAAATAAAATAAACATATTTATTTACTATAAGACTTTAATAATGTAATTTATTTTATATTGTATTATTTTCATAATGATTTGTTTTAAATGAATTGTATCTAAAATAATGAAATAAAATATTATATTTATATTAATTTTTTTTTTTTTGAAATTCATATAAAATAATTTATATATATATGTAAAATTAATTCTTTTCTTCTTTTTGCCAACATTTTTTATGTACAATAAAAGCTGAAATTGTTGGAATTTGTAAATCACAAAATAAATCAGAATTAATTAAAACCATTAAGAAATCATTTTTTATTATAATATCATTTTCAGTATTAATATCTTCAAATATTAAATTAGATTTAAGATTATTATCATTAGAAAAATCAAATTTTTCAAACTGATTTAAATAAGTAATTTGATATATTTCATCATTATTAGATAATTGAATAGCATTTAAAAAAGAAGGTTTTTTATGCATATTATCTTTTGTTATTTGAAAAGAAGGAATTAATATTCTTTTCATAGATTTTAAAGGTTGATTATTCATTTTAGTATAAACTCTTTGAAATTCATCATATATATTATCATCTTCTGAATTCATATTTATTAAATCATCTAAACTTGAATTATCTTTTAATTCATATATTATTAAAGATAAATTATCATTTGAAGTTCTTAAAAAATAAAAATCTTCAAATTTATCATCATTTTCATTTTTTTTATAACTAAATACTTCAATATTTTCATTTGATATTATATTATATTTATATCCATTATAATTTGTTTGAATTATTGTTTCAAAAGATGATTCAATTTTTAATAATGAAATTGCTAAATTATCATTATTTAAAATATTATTATCAATAGAATTACTTAATTCAAATGAATTTTCTTTTAAAAAAGATAAAATTTCATTAGAAGAGCCTAAAATACATTGAATAAAATCAGAAGTCATTTTCTTAAATTTATTAGGTTTTAAATTTTTTAAAAATTCTTGGAATTTAGAATCCATATTTGTATCTTCAATTCTAAAATCATATTGTACAATTAATTCTTCTATAATTGACATAACGCTAAAATTATTTAATTCATTCATTTTTCTTGATGTATTTTCTAATTTATTTTCAATAGAATCTAAAGAAATGATACATGAAGTTTTTAATTTAATTATTGTTTTTCCACTTTGATTTAAAATTGATTCAGGAGATAAATTTGGATTTGAATATTTATATTTTATTTTCCTATTTTTACCATCATTTTCCATATTTACCCATTTAAATTTTTCCCCTTTTATTATTTTTTCTAAAGATTCAATTAAATAAAATTGACCTTCTTTAATTCCATAAAATAAATCTAATCTTAATTCATCATATTCAAAATTATCAGTACAAAAATTTTTTAACAAATTTAAACATTCAGTAAAAATTTCTGATTCAATTGTACATATTAATGATATATTTAAACTTTTACATAATTGAATTGGATCAAAATAAACTATTGATAATCCTTTAATATTGTTTTCTTCTTCAATAATTAAAATATTTGGATAAACACCTTTTAAATAATAATTTAAATTATCATTAATTTGAAATCCTATTTTTTGTTCTTCTGGTATTAGATTAATAACGCTTTTAAATATTGGAATAAAATCATTAATTGAACCAGAATAAATTTTAATAACTAAAGGAATTTTATTATCTTTTTTATTATCAAATTTTTCTTCTTTTTTTAAATCTTTAATAATGTCTTTTGTATCATCATCATTTTTTGATAAAGTCATTGTTTCACTTCTAACTTCATTAATATTACTTTGATTAATTGCTGAAAATTCATTTTTAGAATAACTTTTTTTTGAAATATTTTGTTGTTCAATTTGTATTTTATTATAATCATCAAAAGTTAAATTATCATCTTTTATATAATTTGAATTTTTATTATTTCTTTGATTTTTATTTTTTTCATTTTCTAATTTTTTTCTATCTAAAATTACTTCTATTTTACCTTTTGGAATATCTGTTTTTGCTTCTTCGTATTTTAATTTACCTTTACTAAAATTTCTTTCGCAATTATTTATTATAAATTTACTTTCTGTAAGAATATTAAAAGGAATTTTCTTTTTAAAAGTACTCTTTTTTTTATTATAAATATTAAAGGAGTTTATTGATTTATTTGATATCATTTTTTTACTTGAATTTTTTCTTTTATTTAATTTATAATCATATAAATAATTTCCTTCAATACTTTTATTTAATTTTGTATTTGATTTTGTTGATATAAGAGAATGACCTGAAATATTATTTAAATTATTAGTATATCTATAATTGAAAATTTTCTTGTGTTCATTATTTAATATTTCATTTAATAAAATATATTCACAAATTTTAACTCTTTCATTTAACTCTTTTTCAATTTGTAAATCATTATTTTTTTCATATTGAATATTAATATTTTTTGAAATTGAATTTAAAAAAGGATCATTTTCAATAAAAATTAAATATTTAGAAAGGTTTGATGAAATTAAAAAATTTAAATCTGTTTTCATTTCTATTAAGTAACTATTATAATTATTTATTTTACTGCTTTCAAATTTATTTATATATAAATCATATCCTATTAATTCTTTTAATTTACTATAATTTTCTACAATAATTATTGAAATCCTCCTTAATTCATTTAATGTTTTAATTATATTTTGTATTAATTCATCTAGTTCTTTATTTTTAATTGAATTAATCATATTATCATTTTTTTTAAGTATTCCTATATAATTTTTTCTTTTATTAATATTTAAATTTATTTCTTTTAATAAATTTAATATTGAATTTAAATGATTAATTTCATTATTAAAATAATTTTCTCTATTAATTGGAGAAAGTTGAATACAAAAATTATCAAAAATAAATTGATAAGATTTATTAATTCCTAATTGTTCCCATAAAAATTTAATTTGATTATATAAAGGATCATTAAATAAAATAGTATTATTTTTTATATTTTTTGGTTTATCAGATGTATGATTTCTATGAAGTATACTATAACTTTTTGAATTCATTAATGATTGTTTATTTCCTAATTTTTGAGCTATTCCATTTCTACTTATTATTTTATTATTTGATTCTTGTCTTAAATTTCTTGGTTTTAATAAACAATCCATATTATTATATTTTAAATTCCAGTTTGGTTCTCTTTCTATTTCTAATTTCTTTTTATCTTTTGAATTACTTTTCTTTTTTCTCATTTTTAAATTTAGTTTTTAAAAAAATATATTTTATATTATAAATTAAAATTTTATTTTTTAATTTTATAATATATATATTTATAATAATTAATATCTTTTCTGTATAATATTTTTCACTTTATTTATATTCATTATATAAATTTATTCTTTCTCACCTCAAATATTTGAAAAATTAAATTAATTTTTTATGTTTTTCAATTAAATTTTTTTATTATATGGTAAATTTCAATTATATAAAAAATAAAAATCAAAAATATTATTTAAATATTTGATAATTCATTTAAATATTTTTTGTTTGAAAAAAACTATTTGATAATTTATTATTTAAAATAATATTTTATTATTATTTTTTTTATTGATGTAAAACTTTTATTAATTTCGAAAATTCTGCATTAAAGTCTTCTTTTTTTCTCTAATTTAATTTTTAAATACATTTTTAAATATAATAAATTTCATTTTTAATTTTATCAATTTATCTAATTATATTTTTTGAATTTTTGAATCACAAAAACATTATAATAAAATTTAAATTTAGTTTTATAAAAAAATAAATAAAATATATAAAAAAGTAACTTAAAAAACCAAAAAAAAACAATATCATACATTTTAATTCATTTTTATATGATAAAAAAGAAAAAAATTTATCCAACTTTATATAATAAAACAGAAATTTGACCAACTGAAAAAAAAATATAAGTTTTTTCTTCGAGAAAAAGAAGAATAAAAATTTTTTCCAAAAACACAATGCTAATTAGTTTGATATTTTTTATCAAAAAATTCTTTCATTTGTCTACTTACTTCAGCTTCATTTATTTCAGTATGTCCTAAAAATACTTTTGCTTTTGTTTCTGCATCTTTTTTCATTTCACTTGTTATTTCCATATCAGTAGATATTACATTCATTTTTTATTTATATATTCTTTAAAATTATTTTTTTCATATTAATTGTAATAATGATTTTAAATTTTTTAAAATGAAGAAAATAAGTAAAATTAGCTGATTAATTATATTTTAATATACAATAAAAAAATATATTCTTTTCAATAATTATATAATATTTAATCTAGTATTTTATTAATTATAATTTACTATATTCATTTTTTATCTTCTTTATTTTCTTTCTCTTCATTATTTTTTTTCTTAATATCTTTATTTTTCTCATCTTTCTCTTTATCTTTTTCTCCTTCTTTTTTATTATCTTTTTTCTCAGGTAACTTTTCTTCTTCCTTAAGCATAATTTTATTATTAATCAATTTATGTAAAGCAACAATAGTTTTAGTAATCCAACTCAAATATAAAACAAGATAATTATTATTAGTTTGTATACTCATTGCTTTAATAACACTTTCAGTATCAAAATTAGGTAAAAAATTAAAAATTTCTTGAATATTATAAATAATTTGTGGATTATTTGGAATTTTCTTATTAATAACTTTATCTAAATAATTTTTAATCTCAGATAATCTTTTAATCAAAGCTTTAAAACTCATAACTTTATCATTTGCCATTTTTGTAATATTTCCTTCTCTATTAGTATCATTAATATCTCTTAACATAAATTCAACTCCAATTTCTTCAGGTAAACTAGCTTCAATAGTAGTATTTAATTTAAAAAAAGTTTTAATTAATTGACCATCTTTATCAACTTCTTCTTTCATAATATAACTTTCAGTTGGTATTCCTAAACTTTCATTATCTTCTTTAACATCAATAATAACAAAAACTGGATTTTCACAATATTTTCTAAAAACTTCATTTATTTCAATATCATGAGGACGAATTTTTGGTCCTGATGAATACCATCCTATAATTTTTTCTTTATGATTTATTTTTTGAAACATTTCTAACATATTTTCTGAATATATATGATCAACAAACCAAACTTTTTTATCTTTTATGTCTTCTTCAAATGGTAATGCATAACAATTTGTTACATCTACTTTATCATCTATGTATTCTCCAAGTAAAGCTCCTACAACACGACGATTTGTTCCTAAGGCAGAACGATTGTAGTGATCTACTACTGAGAGAAGTACTATTGGATGTACTGCTACTATTTCTGGGATAAAAAGCTTTTTATTCATGTTTTTTTTTTTTAATTTTTTTTTTTTTTTGAATTTAAAAAAAGTTTTTAATGGGTTTCTACAATTTTAATTTTTAATATTTTTTTTTTTTATTATTTTTGTTTTAAATTAATTACTCTAAATAATAATATTTTTTTATAAAATATATAATAATATTACATAATAATTTTTATAACATAAATGAAAAAAAATATTATCAAAAATAAACAAAAATAAACAAAAAATGGGAGGTGAATTATCAAATGGAATAACTGATTCACAAAATAAGCAAAATAAAACATCTCGTCAGAAACGTCAAAGTAACTTACAAAAAACAGATTCTCAAACATCAAATCAATCAAATCAACAAACAGAACCTAATTCAAAATCTAATAGAGGAAGCATAGATCAAAAATTAAAAAGAAAAAAGGATAAAATAGCAATTGTAGCAAAAAATAAAGTTCCTACAAGTCAAGAGAAAAAAGTATTAGAAATAATACATAAAGGAAATTCTAAAAAAGAAGATTATGATTTAATTTATAATATAATAGACAAACATTTAATAATGCAAACTTTAACTGAACAAGCAAGAAATGAAATTATTGTAACAATGACTCTTTGTAAAGTAAAAGAAGGAGTTACTTTATTTTCAGAAGGTCAAATTGGAAATTATTGGTATATTGTTCATGAAGGTAATTTAGAAATGTTTATGAATGGGAAATTAAAAAAAAAATTAGAAAGAGGTTCAAGTTTCGGTGAATATGCTATAATTAATAATGCTCCAAGAATAACAACAGTTAAAACTATTTCTGAATGTAAATTATGGGTTATGAAAAGAGAAGTTTTTAGAAAAATTATTGATTTTATTTTTCAATTAAATTATAATGAAAATAAAAGTTTTTTAGATTCTATTAATTTACCTTTAGAAGATTCATTTAAAGCAATTCTTGCTAATAATTTACTTCAACAAAAATATAATTCTGGTGATGTTATATGTAAAGAAGGTGATTTAGGTAATTGTATGTATATTATTAAAGAAGGTGAAGTTAATTGTATTAAAAATGGTAAAATTATTCGAGTTTTAAAAAAAGGTGATAATTTCGGTCAAAAAGCTATTATTGAAGAAACTAAAAGATCACTTGATGTTGTTGCTAAAACAAATTGTACTCTTTGTTCTATTTCTGTTGATTTTTTTAAAAATCAAATTGGTCCTAATTACAAAGAATATTTATATTTTAGTTTTATTAATTTAGCTTTTCATATTTCAAAACATTTTAATATGATTTTAACTAAAATGCTTCTTAAAGTTTTCTCATTTTTTACATATAAAAATTATCAAAACCATGATATTATATTTAAAAAAGGAGAAACATTAGAAAAGAAAATTTATATTATTTTAGAAGGAAGTATCGCAAATAAAATAACAGGATATATTGAAGCAAAAAGATATGAATTTTTATATGAAGATGAAATTTTTGAAAATAAACCAATTCAATTAACACATGATTTAATAGCAGAACCAGATTGTGTTTTAGCAGAAATTGATTTAGATAAATTTCAAGAAATTTTAGGTGGAAATTTAGAAAAAATTCAAAAGACATCTATAGAAAAAAGTAGCTTTGAAAATATTGCTTTTTTTAAAAATTTAAGTGATGATAAAATAGAATTATTAGAATCAAAATTAAAAATAGAATCATTTGATAATGGAAGAAAAATTATAAATCAAGGTGAAATAGGAGATAAATTTTATATAATAAAATCAGGTAGAGTTGATTTTTTTGTTAATTCAAAATATGTAAGATCATTAAATGAAGGAGAAGAATTTGGAGCAAGAGCTTTAATAGTAAGTGAGAAACGTTCAGCAACTGCAATTGCTAATGGAAAAGTTACAGTATATTCTTTAACAGCAAATATTTTTAAAAGTATTTTAGAAACAAATTTATTAAATTATTTCCAGAAAAAAATAGCATTAGAAGATAATACAATTGAATTAAAAGATTTAGATAGTATAAAAGAATTAGGAAGTGGAAACTTTGGTTTTGTTAATTTAGTACGTAGTAGAAAAAATAAGCAATTATATGCAATTAAAGCTCAAAATTTATTTCAAATAAAAAAAGAAAAATTAGAAACTTGTATAGACTTAGAAAAAAATGTCTTATTAAAAACAGATCATCCATTCATAATGAAAATGGTAAAATATATGAAAAATGAAAACTTCATATTTTTCTTAATGGAATATATAAAAGGTAAAGAACTCTGGGAAGTAATTCGTGATATAGGATTACTAAATAAAGAACAAACTCAATTTTATAGTGGATCAATGTTACTAGCAATAAATTACTTACATAAAAAGAAGGTAATTTATCGTGATATAAAACCTGAAAATATAATGGTTAATGATATAGGTTATATAAAAATAATAGATTTTGGTACAGTTAAAGAAATAAAAGAAAGAACTAGTACAATTATAGGAACACCACATTATATGGCACCTGAAATTGTTAAAGGTGGAGGTTATACTTTCCAAGTTGATATTTGGTCAATTGCTGTTTGTATGTATGAATTTTTTTGTGGGAAATTACCTTTTGGTGATGATTATGATGATCCTATGGATGTTTATAAAAGTGTTTTTAATGAAAATTTAACTTTTCCTAGTTATGTTCATGATCAAAATTTTAAAAATTTATTAGATAAAATGCTTAGAAAAGCACCAACTAGTCGTTTATGGAAATTTGAACAAATTAAAAATGATGCTTATTTTAAAGGATTTGAATGGAATAAGTTAATTTCTTTGTCACTTGTTCCACCTTATAAAATTAAGTTTAAAGAAGAAAAAGATA
>JAEEGK010021953.1_pt1 | contig 13451 bp, 13 predicted proteins | sample 8958771 | NCBI WGS metagenome assembly JAEEGK01 (sample SAMN16246547, study PRJNA631951) | gut metagenome | biome: gut microbiome; feature: rumen; material: SC-attached | host: Bos | place: Iran: Karaj | collected 2018-10 | reverse complement strand
TCTTGATTAATACTAAATGTTAGTAAATCTGTTGTATTACTTGTTACTACAGTATCTTCACTAGTTGTATCTCCACCAGCTGCCTCAAAAAATGCATATGTTGCTCCAATTATCATTACAAGCAAAAAAAATATTGCTACTATAGTTAGCACCTTATTGTTTTTATTAGTCACTTTATAACACCTTCTAGATTAAAAAATACCACATTTCAACTCTTTTTTCAAGATAAAAAATGAACCTATTTACAGGTTCAATTTTACAATTGTAATATATTCAAAAACCTTCTTTAAGATATACGATATGGATCAGCAGATGTTCCAGCGTGCGTAAAATCAATTACAGTACCTTGTTTTAAGTACACTACTGGTCGTACTGCGGATTGGTCTGCATTATCCGCTTCTTCTGCATATCCCCATGACCATTTATTATAAACATTACATAAATCGTGGATAATAAAAACAGAAGCATATCCATCATAAGACACTCTAGTCATTAACCACTCATCAACTTGTCGACATAGCCAATCTTTAGTACCATCATATGTTTCTAGTTCAGTATTCCATTCACTTTGGGAAGCAGCATAACCATAATCAGATAAATACATTAATCCAACCTTACCAACATAATCAATAGGAGTAGTAACATTTCCATAAGTAGTATTGGAACCAGAATTTACAATCTCCATATTATAAATCTTACTCATTGGTTTCTGTTTTTCCAATTGATTATTTGGATAAGTATCCTCTACTCCACCGACTTTCCAAATTACTTCAGCTATCTTATCAACCCAACTTGACCCAATACTATTTAAATAAGTTCCAGTCCCTGTTCCATTTAATCCTAAAGTATTAAGAGTACTATATCGCCATTCACTAGTACGATTAACATATGAACCACTCCAATAATATCCTTGTGGTGAAGTTAGATACTTATTACCCGGAGGACAGTAAGTTTCACAATCCTCATCATAACATTCATAGCCAGAATATATCCCCATAGCTGTAGATACTTCAGAACTTGTTACATAATCATTTTTAATTATTTTATATAATGTTTGTCTTTCGGTTGTTACAGGATTTGTTGTACTATCTATTACTACATCTACTGGTATTAATCCTATTATTCGGTATAAATTGCCTGCTGGACATGTTCCGGTGGTTGTTGCTCCATCACCAAAGCAGACATAATTGTCAGGATTTGGCCCAGAGTATCGATAAGAATTATCTGCAGCACCATTTGTTAGATTCTCACCATGATAATATATATACCCATTTGGCAACGTTATATTAGCTGGTTCGGATAAATTATATTTAGCTGCTAATGCCCCAACTATATCAGTAGCTGGGTCAACCATTTTTCCTTTTCTTATTATTAATTCAGCACTTATTGTCTTTCCAGTATTATCATTTTGATCTACATCTAGATTTATTAATGTTATTACAACCCGCCAATTCTCAGTTGTGGTTGTATTATTTGTGGCACTTATGGCATGATTATTTAATAGTGTTTTTAATCCTGTTACTCCAGTTATATCATATCCAGTTACTCCCTTGATTGTTTTTTGCGTACCTAATCCAGTTAAAGTAACCAATTGATTATTTCCATCAAAGACTTGAAGCATTAGTTCGGGGTCATGATTAGTATTTGTACTGCTATATACTGTTGGATTATCCGTTATATTTAAATACATATAGTAATTCATTGTTGCAGCACCAGTTTTATTATTTGGAGTAAGAATTGCTGTGGCTGTTGCCTCTCCACTTTGATTTTGGCCCCCAATTCCAAATGCTGCTTGAGTTACTGTAAATGATATATCTTGATTAATACTAAATGTCAATAAATCCGTTGTATTACTTGTTACTATAGTATCTTCACTAGTTGCATCTCCACCAGCTGCCTCAAAAAATGCATATGTTGCTCCAATTATCATTACAAGCAAAAAAAATATTGCTACTATAGTTAGCACCTTATTGTTTTTATTAGTCACTTTATAACACCTTCTAGATTAAACATACCACATTTCAACTCTTTTTTCAAGATAAAAAATGAACCTATTTTACAGGTTCACTTTTAATTGTTATATTATAATCTCTAGTTACTTTTTCTTTATTTAAACTAATAGTTATTTTAAGTTTTATCTGATTATTGTTACCTTTAAAATGTTTTATTAATTCTCTTAGTGTTTTAATTAAATTACCTATTCCCAACTCCTTGTTGCTTCCCTCTATAGATGTCTTATCTGTAAATATAATTGCATATTCTATCTTAGTATTTTTGTCAATTATACTTAAATATTCATTAATATAATCATTACATATAAATGGACTATTTAAAGTAACTGATATTTTATCTAATATTACTATATCTATGTTATTATTTTTTTTACTTATACTACCGAAACCAGAATTATTATTCAATTCTTTTAATGCTTTATTAAGTAACAACTCAAATTCTTTTAAATAATCACTAACTAAATCTGGTTTTATTACCACAACATTAATACTAGACTTTGCTTCTCCAAATGTTGCAGTAATAGTTGCAGTACCATGACTTATTCCTTTAACTACCCCATTATCAACCGATGCTATATTTGAATTACTTGATGACCATTTTATATCTATAAATGGGACATCACTAGGAATAATTGTTGCTGTTATCTTTTCTTTCTTTCCAACTTCTAAAATAATAGATTCTTTATCAAGTAATATTTCAGTTGCAACTGGAACATCATTTTTTATACAAGTACAATCTTTACTATATGGATTATCTATTCGATATCCAATATCACAAGTTAAATTACAATTCATCTCTTTTAACCAATGGGCTTTTAATGAAACATCACTAGTAACTGGAACACTAAAATCATATAATTCATCGTCTTGATACCAACCAGCAAAAACATATTCATCTTTTTCTGGCTCCGGTGGTTCTGGAACAAAATCTTTTTCTGAAACCAACACATCTAAAACTATTGATCCTCCAGCACTATCAAAAGACACTAAATATTCTTTTTTTTCATTACAACCACAAGTTAATAAAATAATAATAAATAGTAATATTTTTTTCATATAATTCTCCTTAAAAAAGAACAGTATTTCTACTGCTCTATTTTTAGTATTGTTTATATTTTATTATTAATACCTATTTTTTTATTTTATTACCTATTATTTGAACTAATACACCTAAAACAATAAATATAATACTAGCAATACCAATAGCATTAATTATAAAGAATATTGTTTTTTTAATAAATACTGTCCAATATTGATTAGTATAATAGAAATTACTAAATATATTACCTAAATGAATAAATAAATATATAACTGCCATAATAAATCCAACTATATAATTAGATAAAGCAACAATTTTATATCCTTTAAATAATAAAATAACAAAACTAATAATTAAATAAATAGCTAAAGAAGTAATAAATATTATAGTTATATATGGTACTTTATTAATTACTTTATAAACACTATCAAATTCATCTTTAGGAAATAAAGTTTCTTTATAAGTATCCCCTACTAAAGAAACAAGATTAGTTAAAGCTTCTTTTTCATAATTATTATGTAACTTACCTCTAAAAGCATTCATTAAATCTTTTTCAATATTATTACCAATTTCATCTTTTATTTTACCCCCAAAAATAATAGTAGATTTAATATCATTAGTTACTCTTTCTTTAGTAAGTACATCTCCAACTATTTCTTTTAATTTATCATGTCCAACTTGATTTTTTACATTATCTAAAATAATAGGATATGCTTCATCATAATAATTAGCTAACTCTGCTATTCTAGGTAAAGTTTTAGGATTTTTAAAAATATTTAATGTAAGAAAAATAACTGAAATAATGGCTATTATTGATAAAATGATACTAGTAATAATACTTAATAATTTATTCATCTTATAACCAACTTTCTTTAGTTAATTCTGCAAATACTACATACCTTTTATTACCATATACCAAATTAGAAAATGGATAACAAGTATATAATATTAATCTTTCATTATCAGTATCAACTTTAATATCATTATAATCAAAAACATTCATTATTCTTGTATCTACTACTTTATATGTAAATTCTCCATAACTAGTAGTAATAAGTATTTCATCATTTTGATTTAATCTATCTAAATTATTTAATTTATAATTATGACCACTATAAATAATAGTTTTACCTTCACCAGGTAAATAAGAGGTTGTTGTATGACCTATATTACCTGCTAAAATATCAGGAGAATCCCCAAAAGCAACCTTTTCTTCTAAACCAATACTTTTTATTTTTAATATTGCATATTCATCATAGTAACTAGGATATTGCTTTATTACTCTATCTTGAACAACTATTTTTTTACTTACTAAATCTTTAGGTCTTTGCATCATTTTTATATATCCAATAACATTATTAATGGGTTTAGAATTTACAATTAAAATAATAGTAAATAATAATGATACTATTTCAATGGCTATTAAAGGTATATTAAATAACTTATTTTTTCTTAAAACTATTAATAACACTAAACCAACAATAAATATCCCAATAAATGAATATGTTGTTATTAATACTACTTTATTAGGTCCAACATAATTAAAAGTTTTAGAATTAATTTCAAATTTATCTGCTATAGAATTATCAGATATAATATGAACAGTCTTATTTTCTCTATCAATAATAATACCTCTTATAGTACTTTCTTCACCATAAATTGTTGGAGCTTCTACTACCGTTGTAATAGCATCAATTAAATGATCTTCTACTTTAGTTATTACTGATTCTGATATATTTTTTAAATCACTTTTTTTACAAACACCACGACTTTTTAATTCTTCACAACTATCTTTAATATTATTATATATAAACTCTAATTCTTTTTCACTTAAATCTCTTTCTTTAACAATTCTAGAGAATTGTAATTGATACTGATTTATTAAATTTTTACTCTCTTTATCACATACTTCAATACTACTTAAATAATTAAATATATCGTCTTTAGTTATTGCTTTAACACTAAATGGTAAAGCAATAACTATAATCATAATTAAAAATAGTTTTTTCATTATTTCCATCCACCAGTTATCGTTTTTTTTAATGGCACTACTTTTAATTTATCTATTTTCTTATCTTTTATAACATTTAAAGCATTATTATGAACTAAATCTTGTATTTCATCTTCAGTTAAGTATTTTAATAAATCTTCCTGTATTCTTTTAAAATCATCATATTTATTCCTATTTATAGTATGAGTATCAGTTGCTAAAAAAGAACAACAATGATGTTTAATTAATAAAATAAATAGGTCCCTAGCTTTATTTCCATATGCCCCATAATAACTATCTACATTCATTTGAAATAAAGCACCATGTTCAATTAATCTAATAGCTTCATTAGGATTTTTTTGTAAATATGTATATCTTTCAGGATGAGCTATTATAGGGGTAATACCAGCATTTTGTAATTTAAACAATAATTCATATATACCATGATAATAATTAAATCTCGACATTTCAAATAATAAATAACGAGAATTATTTAAGGTACTAAACATACCATCTTGTAATAATTCTAATAAATCATTTTCTACAAATACTTCATTACCTAAGTATAATTTAACAGGTATTTTTTCTTTCTTTAATCTTTTCTTTACTTCTTCTAAAAGTTCTTTACTTTCTTTAACTCCTGTTGCAAATTTACTCTTATAAATATAATGTGGGGTAACGATTATATCAGTTACCCCAGCATTATAAGCACTTTTAATCAGTTCAATGCTTTCTTCAATGTTCGGGGAACCATCATCTAGGTTCGGCAACAAATGACAATGTATATCTATCATTCTTCAGTATAATATTTATTATAATAATAATTATTATATTTACTTTTAGAAGAAGGCACTTTATTTAATATTACTCCAGCAATTTTACTTTTGTAATTATCTAAGCTTTTAATAGCTTTTTTTAGTAATTCCATTGGTGTTTGTTTATATGTTGAAACAATAACAATTTTATCAACAAGACCAGCTAAAACTAAAGAATCAGTTAAATTCAACACTGGAATACCATCAAGTATTATAATATCATAACTAGATTTTAATACTTCAAATAAATTAGCACATTTTTTAGATTCTAATAACTCAGTAGGATTAGGTGGCACAACACCCATTGTTAATACTGACAAATTGTTAATCTCTGTTTTCTTAATATATTCTTTAAATTTTTTATTAACATTATCAAGTAGAAGATTAGATAATCCTCTTTCATTATCTAAATCAAATATACGATGTTGTCTACCACAACGCATATCACAATCAACTAATAATACTTTAGATCCAGATTGTGCATAAGCAGCAGCTAAATTAGAACTAATATAACTTTTACCTTCACCAGATAATGGTGATGTAACTAAAATAGTTTTAACAGGATTATCAACTCCTAAGAATTGAATGTTAGTTCTAATAGTCTTAATAGCTTCACTAACACCTGATTTAGGGTTAGAGGCAACAATTATTTCTCCCATAATTATCTTTTACCTCCCTTTTTCTTCTTACCATGCATTGGAACACTACCAAGTACTGTAACCCCTAATTTTTCTTCTATTTCCTCACTACTCTTAATTGTAGTATCAAAATAGAACATTACAAATATAATAGCACATGATATAACTAAACCAGCAACAAAGGCAACAGCAGTTTGTTTAGTATAATTGATATTGTATGGTCTTTCACTTTCAATAGCATAATCAATAATACTTACGTTTTGAATATTGTAAATAGTTATAATATCATCACTAAATACATCAGCTATTTCATTAGCAATACTTGGAGCAATCTTACTATCATCACTTACAACAGTAATAGTAATTAATTCAGTATCAGCCTTATTCTTAACTGATACATTTTTTTGTAATTGTTCCCAAGTAGTATCAATTTTTAGATTTTTAATAACTTTATTTAAAATCCTTCTGCTTTTAATAATTTCACTGTAAGTACCTACTAGTTTTTGGTTTAAATTAACATCATTTTGGGTAATACTTGCTGTATCATTTGATTCAGCTCTAGTAAGAACAAGTGTTGCTGTTGATTTATATAATGGTGTTTGTAAAAATAATATATAAATATTGCTTACTAATATCGCAACCATTAAAACAATTATAACAATATATAACTTACTAACAAAATATTCCCATAATTCTTTTAAATTAATTTCTTCCATTTTTCCTCCCTTTTTCCAACACACCTATCATACTATATTTAAGTAAATAAGGCAATATAAAAATTGCCTTATTTACACTAATTTTCGGCTTTTTTAGCCATTTTTTTACCTTTTTTAGTTAGAATAGCTTTAATATTGTCCAAATACTCTTTTACATCAACAATTTTAATTACTTTGTTTCTCATGTATTCTTTCTTCTTCCCTAGAACAAATACTAGCCATTTTCAAAAAACACCACAATAAAAAAAGTAGTAATAATCCTAAAATAATTAATAATATTATCATATAATCACCTATTACTACTATATCCAAAAAGCCTATTTTTTATTTGTTTTTAGTTTAAAGAATCCAAATGATCCCAATATACTTCCTAAAGTATCCACTATTATATCTCCATATTGAAATGATCTACCACTAATAAATAACTGATGTAATTCATCACCAATAGCATACAAAATGCAAAATAATAAACCATAAAGCCATATCTTATAATCCAACTTATAATAATCTTTTAATACATTAATAACTAATATACCAAGTATTAAATACTCTGTAAAGTGTGCTAAAGAACGCACTTTATCAGACATATTTTCCACAATAGTTACCTTTTTAGTTGGGGTTATTTCTTGTTTGGTAATAGATGCTACTATATCAACACCTTTTCCAATCAAGTTATCACTTAAATGTTGGGATTTACCACTGTCTTGATTAGAAAGTAAAAATATTACTACTAACCAAAAAACTAACAAACAAATATTAAACTTCTTTTTCATATAGTAGCCCTTCTAACCTATACCAAACCCTTTTCACAATATTCGTTCTAATTATATCATAAGATTATTAAAAATAATGTCGAAATTTAGTAACTCGTTAAAAAATTCATTACTAAATCTACCATTACTTCCTTTTCTTTAGGATTAGATTCAGCAATTAATAAAGTTATAGCAACTAAAGTATTATTATCAATTATTCTTTTATCATTAATGTATAAAATATCATAATAATCTAAAAAGAAAATAAATAATGTAGCAGCAATTCTCTTATTACCATCAATAAACTCATGATTTTTAATAATCATATATAGGAAATTAGCAGCTTTTTCTTCAATTGTTGCATATAAATCTTTTCCTCCAAAAGTTTGATAAATAGTACCCAAAATTGCTTTTAGTCCTTCGTTTCTTTCCAAACCAAACAATGGACTATCACTATTAAACTTTAATGTTCTTATTATACCAATACAATCATCATATGTTAATTGTTCATGACTAACAATTCCCTCAGGTTTAATAATTTTTTTATGATCATAATCATCTAATAACTCTAATGCTCCAGAATAAGTATTAATTACTTTTATTATTTCCCCAGCATCATTATTTTCTTGAATTCTGCCTGCTATATTTATCAACTTTACAGTTTTCTCCAAATATTCTAATCTCTTTTCATTAACTACATATCCTTTCATTAAATAATCTTTTAATACACTATTAGCCCATTTTCTAAAAATAACACCTTTTTTAGATTTAACACGATAACCAACACTAATAATCATATCAAGATTGTAGTAATTTGTAAGATATTCCTTGCCATCAGGGGCAGTTGTTGCAAATTTTGCAACAACTGAATTATCCAATTCTTCTGCTAAAGCATTTCTAATATGCCTTGAAATAACAGATTTATCTCTCCCAAATAATTCAGCCATTTGATCTAACGTTAACCAAACTGTTTCGTCCTTCACGTTAACTTCTAATTTTACATTTTGTTCACTAAATAATACAATTTCATTTTTCATAATACATTCCTTCTTTCTTTACAATTATTTTTAATTGTTTATCTTTTTTCAATTCTTTTAAACTTTTTTCCGGGGTTGGTAAATCTTCAGGCATAGTTCCACCAGCTTCTTTAATTGCATTTCTAACTATTTTACCAATTTCGAAATGAACAGAATTTGCAGTATATTCGTTATCAATTTTATCTCTTTTTAATTTAGCATCTGTTTGTGCAATTCTAAATATATTATCAGCTAGTTCTTCACTCCCCATATTATCTAATATATCTTCTCTATATCTTAATTTCTTTCTTTTAAATATATCATCAGCTGTTTCGCCATTATATAGTCCTTTGTATCCGGCATTATGAAATCTAGCTAAATCTTTTACTCCGCTATTAATTGCTGTCTGATTTAGATTATAATTTCCTTTTCTGGCTTGATTTCTCCTATATAATCGTTTCTCATCTTCAGTAAGTTCATTAAACTCTTTTTCAGTTAACTCCTGTTTTCTAGTTTGGATAGCAAAATAAGTTTTAGCCAAAGCAATTATTTTCTTCCTAGGATCACAGTTAAGCACAATCAGGTAACATGCATATCTCGATAATTTATAATCTTGTATTTTTCTTTTAGTCTTAGAACCTATTTGAACCATTTTATTAACGTCAATAAAATGGTCTAAAATAGTGTAATTACTATTATTGCAATTATTCATAGCAATTTTAATAATTTTATGAAAATTTTGCCACAAAGAATACTCTAATACTTCCATCAACTCTCTTGCATACCAATACTCACTTCCTTCCTCATCAACATGTTTAATCTCATCAAATATTATTTCTTTGTAATTTTCTAAATTAGTCATTATAATTTCTCCCTTCATATACTATATAAGCAAGAAAAACCGAAAATTACTTTTAAAAAATAAAAAAGAATTGTTTTTTGTTAATTTAACAAAAACAATTCTCTTTTATTAACATATTTTAATCTCTTTTATATAAATCTCTTGTATAAACCTTATCTTGAACATCATCAAGTTCATGATCAGTTCTATTAACTACAATTACAGAACTAATTCTTTTAAATTCATCTAATAATGGTATTACATCTAAACCATTAAATGTAGAATCAGTTAAAGTTGGTTCATAAATAACTACTCTAACTCCTGATTCTCTTATCATGTTAATGATATCTTGGATAGCAGATGCTCTAAAGTTATCTGATCCAGCTTTCATCGTAAGACGATATACCCCAACTACTTCAGGATGTCTTTTTAATATTTCATCAGCTATATGTCTTTTTCTAGTATCATTAGATTCTACTATTGCTTCAATCATATTTTGAGGAACCCCAGCATAATTAGCAAGTAATTGCTTAGTATCTTTTGGTAAGCAATATCCACCATAACCAAAAGATGGGTTATTATAATGAGTTCCAATCCTTGGATCTAAACACACTCCTTCTATAATATCTTTAGTATTTAAGCCATGCATTTCGGCATATGTATCAAGTTCATTAAAATAAGATACACGTAAGGCCAAGTATGTATTAGCAAATAATTTAATAGACTCTGCTTCCATAGAATCAGTAAATAATACTGGAACATCTTCTTTTAAAGAACATTCCTTTAAAAGAGATGCAAATTCTTCTGCTCTTTTAGATTTTTCTCCAACAACAATTCTTGATGGATATAAATTATCATATAAAGCTTTACCTTCTCTTAAGAATTCTGGAGAAAACATAATATTATCTATACCATATTTTTCTTTAATGGCTCTAATAAATCCAACAGGAATAGTTGATTTAACTACCATAGTTGTATAGTTAGGATCACATACTTCCATTACTTTTTTAATTACATCTTCAACTGATGATGTATCAAAAAAATTCTTTTCTTCATCATAATTAGTTGGTGTACTAATAATTACAAATCTAGCATCTTTAAAAGCTTCTTTATAATCAGTAGTAGCAGTTAAAGTAAGATTCTTCTCTTTCAAATACTTTTCTATATATTCATCTTTAATTGGAGATATACCATTATTAATCATATCAACTTTACTTGGTACAATATCTAAAGCATATACCTCATTTTTTTGACTTAGTAATGTGGCTAAAGATAAACCAACATAACCAGTTCCTGCAACAGCTATTTTCATCATTATTTTCTTTCCCCCTTTAGTGTTACATTATTATCTATATAAAATTCTTTATACCATTCTACAAATTTTCTTAAGCCATCTTTTAAACTAGTTTTTGGCTTAAAACCATAATCACGTTCTAAAGCACTAGTATCAGCAAATGTTACTGGAACATCACCAGGTTGCATAGCCACTAATTTTTTATGAGCTTCAAAATCATAATTTTCTGGTAATACCCCAGCATTAACTAATTCTTCTTGTAAAATACTAACAAAATCAAGTAAGTTTTCTGGATTACTATTTCCTATGTTATATACCGCATATGGAGGAATTGGTAATCCATCTTCTCCAAGTTTCTTTTCTGGAGCACCTTGCATTACTCTTATTATTCCTTCAACTATATCATCAACATAAGTAAAATCTCTTTTACAATTACCATAGTTAAATATTTCAATATTTTCACCATTTATTAACTTATTAGTAAATATAAAATAAGCCATATCTGGTCTACCAGCAGGACCATATACTGTAAAGAAACGTAATCCTGTAGATGGGATATTATAAAGTTTAGAATAAGCATGAGCAAGAAGCTCATTACTCTTTTTAGTAGCAGCATATAAACTAACCGGATTATCTACTTTATCATCAGTTGAAAATGGTACTTTTTTATTACCACCATATACTGAACTAGATGATGCATACACTAAATGACTAACTGGATTATTACGACATGCTTCTAAAATGTTATAAAAACCAATTATATTGGATTCAATATAAGCATCAGGATTAGTAATTGAATATCTAACACCAGCTTGAGCAGCTAAATTAACAACTACATCAAACTTATATTCTTTAAATATTTTATTTATTAATTCTTTATCTGCTAAATTACCTTTAATAAATTTAAAGTTTTTATATCCTAGTAATTCATTTAAACGATATTCTTTTAATGATACATCATAATAATCATTCATACTATCTAATCCAATAATAGTAGACTCAGGATATTCACTAAGTAATCTCTTTGTTAAAAATGAACCAATAAAACCACTAGAACCAGTTACTAAAATATTTTTATTATTTAAATCAATCTTCTCCATTGTTACATCTCCTTACAATTTAACTCCATCAGCACTCTTACATAAGTGATGAGAGTATTTATTTATTAAATTAGGATAAATACTTAAATATTTATCTTTAACTTCTTTAAAGATAGTATCACTTTGTTCAGGATCCATGAATGCTATACAGCATCCTTTATATCCCGAACCACTAAATCTAGTACCATATACCCCTTTAGTATTCTTAATTATATTAAATAAATCTATTAATTCTTTTGAACCAGTTTCCCAGTTATTAATTGAACTATCACCCGATGCAGTAACACACTTACCAAAAGCATTAATATCCCCCTTTTTATATTTTAAAACTCCATCTTTTACTCTATCTAATTCTTCATAATAATGTTTTACTCTTTTTTTATAACTATCTGGTAATTTACTTTCATATTTTATATATTCTTCATATGGTATATCTCTCATATTTGTATCTTTAAATTCACCATATTTCATCCCTATTATATTTTTAAGTAAATAAGCAGCAGCTCTTAATTCATCAGTTTTTATATTATAGTTTATAGAACTATCATTTATATCCACCCCAGAAAAGAAAAGTCCAATTACATATGGTTTCATATTACTAGGTGTATCTATTAATTCATAAGAATTATCAAGTAAGTCTACATATAATAACTTATCCTTTTTAGCATATACTTCACACATTTGATTTAATTTGCCATTAAATATTCCTAAATATTTATTTTCAGCAGCTTCAGAAAGTTCAATCAATTCTTCTTTAGTTAACTTAATTCCATTTATAAATGCTAAAGCATTTATAAAAGTAATAATTAATGAAGAAGAACTAGATAAACCACCGATTGGTAATTCACCATCAATTATGGCTCTTAATCCATATCTAAGTGGATACTTATTATTAAGTTCAATTGTTGCTCCACGTAATGGATCTGCCCAATCACCTTGTTTTTTATATGGAGTATTATTAACATGCCAGATAACTTTTTTGGAAAATTGTAATGATTCAACTTCAATAATACCAGCTTCATCACTGTTATAGGCCATATGAATACCTTTATCAATTGCAAAACCTGTAATCATACCCAAGTTATGATCAACGTGAGCACCAATAGGACAAATACGATATGGTGTAAATGTCGTATATGTAGCATCAATACCATTTTTTTCTTTAAAAGCCCTAATTACTTTTTCTTCACTATTAATATCACTATAAGATATTCCATTATCATTAAGAATATTTTGAT
>JAEEGK010021952.1_pt1 | contig 13452 bp, 12 predicted proteins | sample 8958771 | NCBI WGS metagenome assembly JAEEGK01 (sample SAMN16246547, study PRJNA631951) | gut metagenome | biome: gut microbiome; feature: rumen; material: SC-attached | host: Bos | place: Iran: Karaj | collected 2018-10 | reverse complement strand
AATTGATAAAATCCCAGGGGATTCCGCCATTTGAGAATACAGCTGTAGATACTAACAAAATAGCAAGAACAATTAAAAAAACTTTTTTCATCTTAAACCTCCAGATTTTCTGGTTTATAAACTATAACATAAGTCTATCACATAATTGATAAAACTCCATAAAAAAGTTTTTCCGCTTGTCGCACTTTTTATGCAATGTTATACTTTCCGCATGGCAAATATCAAAGAAATAGCGACAAAAATCCATAATTCAGTTTCAGAAGTTTTCCGGGGAAAACCCGAAATTACAGATATGCTTCTCGCCGCGCTTTTCGCTGGCGGTCACGTGCTTTTGGAAGATGTTCCCGGCACAGGGAAAACCGTTCTGGCAAAATCCCTTGCAGCAAGCGTCGGACTGCCGTTCTCGCGCATTCAGTGCACGCCGGACTTAATGCCGTCCGACCTTACAGGAAGCTCCGTGTGGCTCCCTTCCGCCGGCGAGTTTCAGTTCAGACCGGGACCGGTTATGACATCCGTTCTGCTTGTTGACGAGCTCAACAGAGCCACACCACGAACGCAATCGGCGCTTTTGGAAGCGATGGCTGAAAGGCAAGTCAGCGCGGACGGCACAGTCCACAAGCTTGAGTCGCCGTTTTTCGTAATCGCCACGGAAAACCCTGTCGAGTCAGAAGGCACGTTCCCGCTGCCGGAAGCGCAAAAAGACCGCTTTATGCTCGCGCTTTCTATTGGCTACCCGGAAGAAGCGGATGAAGCTCGCATAATCACATCGCAGCGCGGCATGGTTCATCCTGTAGAGAACGTAAAGGCTGTAACAACAAAAGAAGAGATTCTTGCCTGCATGGAAGAAGTTTCCGTCATCCACGTTGATGAAGCAGTGCTTTCATACTTGATTTCGCTTGCAACAGCCACACGAAAAGACGACCGCATCCTTGCCGGTATCTCGCCGCGCGGCTCTATCGCGCTGTACAAAGCGGCTCAGGCTCTTGCCGCCATAAAGGGAAGAAACTTCGTCACTCCGGAAGACGTGAAACTTCTTGCGCTTCCTGCGTTCAGAAAACGTCTTATATTAAAGCCGGAATCAATTTTGCGCGGCTACACAGCCGACGGAATCATCACGGAACTCGTCGGACAAATCCCGATTCCTACATACAAAGCGCATGTGTAAAGGCTGCAAGAGCATAAAAAAAGGTACACGATGACAAAAAAAACGTTTTCACCGAAAACCATAGCAGTTCTATGTTTCCTCGTGTTTTTATTCGCACCGGCGAAAATCATTCAGTGCGTAACGCTTGCCATCGTCATCGGGATTGTACTGTCGCGCCTTTATTCAGCCGTCCTAAAGCGGAGCCTTTCCGTTAGCCGTCCAGTTACGTTTTTGCGAGCCGCCTGCGGAGACACGTTCACGCTTTCTTTCACCGTAACTAACAATTCACGGCTCACCGCACATGTCTGCTACGTCCACGACAATCAGGGCACACTCTCGCTCGCAGGCGGACAAAACCGCTTTCTTTTCCCGCTTCGTCCGCGCGAAATGCGCTCTGTAAGCTACACCGTCTTTGGAACTACACGTGGCGTATACCGCATTGGTCCTGTGACACTCTCCGCATCCGACCCGCTGGGACTTTTTCCGTTCACAATAAGTTTTCAGGCTGAGTGCAAAGTCCTTATGCACCCGGCAGAAGTACGCTACCCCATAACTCTTGATTCCGGCATTCCACAAGGAAGCATGAACATCCACAACATTTGCTACGAAGACGTTACGATGCGCCGTTCGCTCCGTGAATACAAAAGCGGCGACGAGCTGAAGCGCATAAACTGGAGGGCAAGCGCGAAATATGGTAATCTTTTTACGAACGAATACCAGAACACGTTCGACTGCCCTGTTTTTGTTTTCCTTAATCTCGCGCTTGACGACTACCCGCTTGAACAGCGTTACGACAAAGGCGAAAAGGCAATAAAAATCGCCGCCCAAATTGTGCGGAATGCCGAGATGCTTCACCAAAAATGCGGATTCGCCGCTTATGCAACAGATTTTCCGTATCTGCCTCCTGCAAGCAATCAGGCAGGCTGCATTCTTGACGTGCTCGCACTTATCCAAATGGAGAAAGGCACGCTCACATACAACCCGATGGAAACTCTTAAGCACAAACTTCCGGACAGAACGCGCATTTTCATCATCGGACCAGATACGGTGCAGGAGGCAGAGAGAACGCTATGAAAGAATCGCGGAAACTCATCGCCAAATCGCTCGCCGAGCGCGTCCTAATCCTTTTCCTCGTTACGACAGTTACAATTACTTTCTCGCACCTAATCGTCGATCTTATCCGCCGTTTTGAATATTTCACCTTTTATTCGTGGATTCTTTGCGTATACCTCTTTTTCACCGGCATTATCTCTCAATTGATGTCGTGGGTTTTTATCAAAGAAAAAACATCCGTCTTCGCGAACGTGCGGTTCATCGTCTTTTACGAGATTGTCTTCTTCACGCTGTTCACGTTCGTAATCCCCGGCGTTCCATCACTGCTCATACTCGTTCCGACTCTTTTTGAATACTATTTCACCATAAAGCTTGAAAAAGCATTCTCTTATCACGATTCTTTCATTAAAAGCTGTGATAATCTTTCGGGACAGCCACTTGCGTCAATGCTGCACGAAGAAAGCTGGCTTATATCAGATTTTGTTGAGGCGATAAATGACAGCGTTTTCAAACTGGGAATCTTTTCGTGCGTCACCGCCGTATTCTTTTTGATTTTATTTTTCACAAACACAAAACTTTCTGCCATAACCGTCGTTTTCATGATCATGCACGCGGTTCTTTTCGTTTTTATACACATACTTTCGTCAATCTTCAAGAACGAAACATACTACGCAGGAATGGGGCTTTCATCAATTTTTCCGGTTCGGCGAAAACTGCTCAAGGTGTCGTTCTTTTTCTGCCTGATTTGCGTCATAATCGCGTTTTTTATTGCCTCGAACACTGCGCTCCTTAAGCCGTCGTACTTCGCATGGCTTTTTGCGTGGCTGAAAGGCACAAAAACCGAAAACACAGCCCCAGCAATACCGACAGCACCTGAGATGCGCCCAACAGTTCTAGAAGAAATGTCGCTCGACTCGTTTGGCGGCGAAGCAAATCCGTTTTTCGAGATTCTTTTCCAAATCATCAAATGGATTGCGCTTATCGGCATGGGTGGCTTGATTCTGTTTTTCTTTTTCGGACCGTTTTTCTCGGAAAAATGGAAAGACTTCTGGAAAAACAAAAAATTCACCACGTATTTGCGCCGCCTGCGCGATGCCCTGAAATCCGCGCTGAAATCACTTTTCTCAATACGCATAAAGCGCGGTGAAGCTTACGCAAAAGCCGCCGCCGATTTCAAGGAAAAAATCAGCACAATCCTTGAAGCATCAAAAAAATCAAAAGAAAAGAAAAAAGAGATAGACCGCCTTACGACTCAGTTCCTGAAGCTTATTGAGTGGGGCGAGGAACGCGACATCGCGTACAAAAAGAACTTTGCTCCGGCGGAATACACGTCTCTTATTACGGAGCGTTACCAGACTTTGCGCGACCCCTGCGACACAGCGGGAACGCTTTTTGAAAAGGCTTTGTACGCAAAGGAACTTCTTACCCCGGACGAGGAAAAACGGTTCGTCGAAGCGGTTTCGGAAGTCGCCAAAAGCACAGAACAATAAAACCGTGACAGAATAAAGGCAAGAACAGGGCGCACCCCATCTACGCTGGGTCGGGCGTTACCGCTCTTCGCGGAAATACGGATTTCCTAGCGCAGCCGGAGCCTGATACTCGCGTTTTTTCTTCATGCTTATGAACACAAGCACAACGATAGTCGCGATGTATGGCAGCATATCAAGAATCTGCGAGTTCATTGAAATCTGCATTCCGAACAAACTGAAACTCGCCTTCTGGAACTTGAACCCAATGCCCCGCAAGGCTCCGAACGCATAAGAGGCAAGCATTGCCTTAAGCGGATTCCACGTACAGAAAATAACGAGCGCAATCGCTATCCAACCAGCACCGGCTGTTATTTCGTCCTGCCAGCGTGGAACGAACACGAGCGAAAGATACGCGCCACCAAGACCGCACAAGAATCCGCCTGAAATGATATGCACGAATTTAACAGCCGTAACATTGATTCCAGACGCATCCGCGGCGGCAGGATTCTCGCCAGTTGCGCGAAGGTTAAGCCCGAACCGGGTGTAGTTCATGTACACGAACAGCACAACAGCAAGAATCATTCCAAGGTAAACGTATATACTATGGTCAAATAGCATCGGGCCAATGACCGGGATTTTTGAAAGAAGCGGAATTGCTACCGGCTTAAAAAAGTTCTGGAACGATTCGGCGAGCGTTTTGCCGGAAAGAGCTTTGCCGCAAAAGCCGGAAACGCCAGTTCCGAATATCGTCAGCACAAGACCGGTTACAACCTGATTTCCGCGCAGAACGACGGTGATTAACGCGTATATCAGCGCACCGCCAGCACCAGCAAGACCAGCAGCGAGCATCGCGACAAGCGGGTTCGCCGTCGCAAGACCGGTAGCAAATCCCGCAACCGCGCCAAGAAGCATCATGCCCTCAACTCCAAGATTCGTATGCCCGGCTTTTTCGCAGAGAATGCCGCCAAGAATCGCGAAAAGAATGTGTGTGCCCATCTGCACAGAAGTCTGAAGAAAAAGAGAAATAGAAGGCAGAATCATTTTGAAGCCCCCTTGTTACCAAAAACAAACTTGTACCGCAGGAAAAACTCACTTCCAAGCACAAAGAAAATGATTATTCCCTGTAGGATTTGAGCCATCGAAGCCGGAATCTGAAGCGACGACTGCAAGAACGAGCCGCCCTGAATAAGCATTGAGAAAAGGAACGAAACTCCCACAACGGCAAGCGGATTAAGCTGCGCGAGCCACGTCGTTATTACGGCGGTAAAACCGAGTCCGCCGGAAAGCTGCTCCGAAAGCGAATGTTCTATCGCGGAAGCCTGCATCATACCGGCAATTCCGCACAAACCGCCAGAGACGGCAACCGCTATCAGCATAACTTTGTTGACGCTTATGCCAGCATAATGCGCAGTTCGCTCGCTCTCTCCTATTACAGAAATCTCGTAACCGATTTTCGTCCGGCGGATAAACACGAACACAATAACTGCGAGCAAAAGCGTAATAAGCCAGCCGATATGGATGCCGAAAAGCTTTGGAAGAATCGCGTTGTCAGAGAAAGACGCAATCTTCGGGAAGCCTTTTGCCGCCGGGTCTTTCCAAGGTCCGTACTGCAAATAAGAGACAAACTTCTGCGCGATATAGTTTAGCATAAGCGTCACGAGTGTCTCGCTCGCTCCGAAGCGTATTTTAAGAAGCGCCGGAATAACGCAGAAAGCGGCTCCGGCGAGCATTCCAGTAAGGAACATCAGCGGAAGAAGCACTGGCGCAGGCAGTTCAGGGAACGCGAGCGCAACGCCAGAGGCCGCGAACGCACCCATGTAGAACTGACCTTCCGCACCGATATTCCAGAATTTCATGCGGAAAGCTACAGCCGTTCCAAGCGAAAGTACAGAAAGCGGAATCGCTTTGTTCACAGTTTCACGGAAGCGGTATGCCGAACCGAGAGAGCCTTTGAAAATCTTGCCAAAAACTTCAAATGGATTATATCCGATTATCGCGATTATAACGGCGGATGCAGCAAGAGCGGATAAAATCGCCGCCGCGCGGAAAAGCATAGCTTTTTTTCCTGTAGCCTCTGTTTTAGCTGCTATACGAATCATTTCTGCCCTCCGTCTTCTCCCATCATCATAAGACCAATCTGCTCTTTCGTGGTTTTTTTAGGGTTCACAATGCCCATAACTTTTCCGTCGTGCATGACCATAAGCCTGTCGGAAATTGAAAGCAGAACGTCCAAATCCTCGCCGATAAACACGACACCAACCCCGCTCTGTTTCTGCTTGTTAAGCATGCTGTACACAACGAAAGACGCGCCTATATCAAGCCCGCGCACAGGATACGCAGTTACAAGGACTTTCGGGTTCATATCGATTTCACGTCCCAAAAGAACTTTCTGGATGTTTCCGCCGGAAAGCTTTTTTACGGCGTGGCGGATTGATGGAGTTGAAATATCATAAGAGCCGACTATTGCCTCAGCTCGCTTAATGCCAGCTTCCCTGTTCATAAAAATGCCGGGGTTCTCGTCATAAGTGCGGAGCATCACGTTGTCTATTATGTTCATTCCGGCAACGAGTCCCATGCCGAGCCTGTCTTCCGGCACGAAACTCATGCGCACGCCAAGCTTTTTAATTGCAAGCGGGGAAAGTCCCGTAAGCTCGTTGCCCATAAACTGAATGGAGCCGGAATCCACGCGGCAAAGTCCGGCGATAGCCTCGCAAAGTTCTTTCTGCCCGGAACCAGCGATTCCCGCCACGCCTAAGATTTCGCCGCCATGAACAGTGAAACTCATGTCGTCAAGCAGCGTGCGGTTTTCGTCTTTATTGCGCAACGAAAGCCCGGAAACAGTTAAAATCGGCTCTTCCGTTCTGGCGGCCTCAACACACTCTACCTGAAGGGAAACAGTGCGTCCCACCATCAGAGAAGTAAGCTCGTTCGGGGTTGTGTCGGCGGTGTTTACCGTGCCGGCATTTTCTCCGTGGCGCAAAACCGCTACCCGGTCGCTTATCTCCATAACTTCCGCAAGCTTGTGCGTAATTATGATTATCGTGCATCCGTTCTGCTTCATGCGGCGAAGCACGTCAAAAAAGCGAGTTATCTCCTGTGGGGTAAGAACCGCCGTCGGCTCATCCAAAATAAGGACTTTCGCGCCACGGTACAGCACTTTAAGGATTTCAACAGTCTGTTTCTCGCTCACAGACATATCGTATATTTTTTTATCCGGCTCAACGAAGAGTCCGTATTTATTCTCTATTTCAAGTAGTTTTGCTTTTACAGCCTTTTTATTGATGAAAAAGCCCTTTTTCTCGCCGAGGGCGATGTTTTCAAGGGCTGTCATAACGTCCACAAGCTTAAAATGCTGATGAACCATACCGACACCGGCTTTTATGGCATCGGAAGGGCTGGCGAAATTCTGGATTTTGCCGTCTATGTAAATGGAACCGGAATCTGGCGCGTAAATGCCCGAAAGCATGTTCACAAGCGTTGTTTTGCCGGAGCCGTTCTCGCCCAAAAGAGAAAGAATCTCACCTTTACGGATGTCGAGGCTTACGTCGGTGTTAGCTTTGACAGTGCCAAATGTTTTAGTTATATGCTGTAATGATATATATTCCATAAACTGTTATTTACTGTGCGTCTATTCGTAGTGCTTTCGCCAACATCCCTACAAGCTCAGCCAGTTCAGCACTTCGTGCTTCAATGCTGGCTTGCAGGGAACCTTGTTGGCTACGCACTACAAATAATGCAAAATAACTATTAAATAACTATTACTTAAAACAATCTCATTCCAACCAAGATTATTCCGCTTTGCCGATTACGCCTTTTACGAACCAGCTCATGTTCCAGATTTCATCGTCTGTCATCTGAACGCCGGCGGCTACTTTCTCGTTGCCGTTCTGGTCGTAGAGCGGACCGCAGAATGGATCGAATGTATGGTTGATGATAGCTTCCTGTACAGGCTTGATTGCCTCTGCTGTTCCTGCCGCGCAGTTTGCAGTAAGAGCGTCAAGTCCTACAACGCCAGATGCCATATCTTCCCAGTAAGCTGTTCCTGTCCAAGTACCGTCAAGAATCTTCTGAACGTTCTGTGTGTAGAAAACAGCCCAGTTGAAGATAGGTGCAGTAAGGTAAGCCTTAGGCGCGGCATTCGGTGTAGCAACATTGTAGCCGATGCAGTATGCGCCCTTTTCCTGAGCTGCAATCTGCGGAGCTGTTGTGTCCTGATGCTGCTCGATTACATCACAGCCTTTGTTAAGAAGCTCAAGAGCAGCCTGCTTTTCAACAGAAGGATCATACCATGTGCTTGTCCAGATAACTTCTACAGTTGCTGTTGGGTTTACAGAAAGAACACCGAGTGTGAAAGCGTTGATACCGCGGATACACTCAGGAATTGCGAATGCTGCTACGTATCCGATTTTTCCGTTCGCTGTGCGGAGACCAGCTGCAATACCAGCAAGGTAACGTGCCTGATAGATTTTTCCGAAGTAAGAGCACATGTTTCCGCCGTTCTTGTAACCAGAGCAGTGTCCGAAGTATACGTTCGGGAACTCTTTTGCGCATTTCTCAGTCCAGTCCATGAAACCGAAGCTGTTTGTGTAGATTACGTTACAGCCGTTGTCGATAAGGTCACGGATAGCTTTTTCGCAGTCTGCGTTCTCTGCAACATTCTCAACGTAAGCCGTCTTGATGCCCATAGCCTCAATTGCAAGGCGACCCTTGTCATGAGCCTGCGTATAACCTTCATCGTTGATTGAACCGATGTAAACAAAACCGACTTTCATTGTGTCTTTCGTCAGTTTTCCATCATTTTTGGCGGTTTCTTTTTTTCCGCCAGCGAATGCCATGCTTGCGACCATTGCAAGTACAAGAGCAAAAGCCAATACCTTTTTCATCTTACACTCCTCAAATGTAAAAAAATAATTACGTACGGAACTTGATTCCGTCTTTTTCAGACATGGAATCAATTATCGCGAGAGATTCTATTCTCCTGCCATTTTCGCGGAGCTTATCCCCGCCTTTCTGGTAGCCTTTCTCGATGACGATGCCAGCTCCCACAGCGACAGCCCCGCCCTGCTCTATCAGGCTGAAAAGCCCCTCCAGAGCGCAGCCGTTCGCCAGGAAATCGTCAACTACAAGAATATTCTCGCCTTTACTGATAAAGTCTTTTGAGACTATCACGTTGTTTTCGTTGTTGTGGGTAAAAGAATGGATTTTTACGGAATAAACGTCGTCTGAAACAGTTGCGGACGCGCTTTTTTTGCAGAAAACGACAGGTACTTTGAGAATTCTAGCGACGGCACATGCTATCGCAATGCCAGAAGCCTCGATTGTAAGAACCTTGTCAATCCGCTGCCCCTCAAACCTACGGCACAGCTCGGCTGCCATCTCGTCCAAAAAAATAATGTCTATACGGTGATTTAGAAAACTGCTGACCTTAAGAATATCGCTGCCAAGAATCTTTCCTTCCCGGCGGATTCGCTGTTTTAACTGTTCCATAAAATATTATAGCGAAATTGCCATATACTGGTCAATTAGTGCGGAAAGCCTGACGGCTGCCAAAGGCAGGCGGGTCGCCCTATTCCGTAGCTTTTTCTAGCAGTCTGTTGAAAAACATCACTTTTTTTGACATTTATTTCTTTTTTTGATAATATCTCTACATTATGTCAGAGATTTCTAGCGTCAGCGCACAGCAAAAAGAAAACAAGATGGGCATTATGCCAGTGGGAAGGCTCCTTATCCAAATGTCGCTCCCAATGATGATATCAATGCTGGTTCAGGCACTTTACAACATCGTAGACAGCATTTTCGTCGCCCAAATATCAGAGAAGGCACTTACGGCCGTCTCGCTCGCGTTCCCTATCCAAACACTTATTATCGCGGTTTCCACAGGAACCGGAGTCGGTATAAACGCGCTTCTTTCTAAGCGTCTCGGTCAGAAAAAAAGCGAGGAAGTCAACAAATCTGCCGGAAACGGTATTTTCCTTTTCATAATAAGCTTCATCGTTTTCATCATACTCGGGCTAACCATACCGCGCACATATTTCCAGTCACAGACGGATGACCCGGAAATCGTTGAGTACGGCGTTAAATATCTGACAGTGATTCTCACCGTGTCGCCAGGCTGCTTTATGGCGATTCTTTTTGAAAGGCTCCTGCAGTCAACAGGCCTTACAGTTCTTTCCATGATTTCGCAGCTTACCGGCGCGATAATCAACATTATCTTCGACCCTATCCTTATCTTCGGATATCTTGGTTTCCCGGCAATGGGAATAACTGGTGCTGCGGTCGCGACAGTTCTTGGTCAGATTGTCGCCGCGATTATCTCGATTACGCTGAACATCAAGAAAAACAAGGAGATTAAGTTCGGACTCCGCTACATTAAGCCGGACTGGCAGGTAATTGCTGACATCTACAAAGTCGGTGTTCCTTCGATTCTGCTCGCGTCAATCGGCTCAGTAATGACTTATTTATTCAACCTGATTCTTGGCTCGTTCTCCATGACAGCCGTAACGATTTTCGGCGTTTACTTCAAGCTGCAGAGCTTTATTTTCATGCCGATTTTCGGCTTGAACAACGGTCTTGTCCCGATTATCGCGTATAACTACGGAGCCGAGAAGAAAAAGCGCATAATAGACACAATTATCGTGGGCATAGAAGTTTCTGTCGGCATAATGCTCGTAGGACTGCTCGTATTCGAACTGCTGCCGGCACAGCTTCTGTCGCTTTTCAACGCTTCAGAGGATATGCTTGAGCAAGGTTGCCCGGCGCTCCGCATAATCGGAATACACTTCCCTGTCGCGGCTGTTTGTATCTGCCTTTTCTCGGTATTCCAGGCTCTTGGTCAGGGAGTTTACAGCATGATTGGTTCGTTCATCCGCCAGCTGATAGTGCTTCTTCCGGCGGCATGGCTGCTCTCACTCACGGGAAATCTTATGAATGTTTGGTGGGCGTTCCCGATTGCGGAAGTTTCATCGCTTTTGACGGCGCTGTTCTTTATGAAAAAGGCGTACGGAAAGTATATCAAGCATCTGCCGGACTGAGCGCACAACATACTGCGCGAGGCTTCGCGGCGGAATGCCGCGCCAAACGCGAACCCACACAAAAAACCTACGATTCCTGAAGAATCTTCACATCAAGCTTGTTGAACGGAATCTCTATGCTCGCCTCGTCAAGAACTTGTTTTATCGCGATAAACATACCGTTTTTCGTTTCAAGGAACTCAGCCGGCTTGAACCAAACTGCTACCGTCATATTTATTGAGCTGTTACCGAATCCGTCGAACCACACTTTTGGTTCAGGGTCTTTAAGAACAGTCGGGCAAAGTGACGGCGCACGCGAAAGAACTTCAAGGCACTTTTTCATATCGGATTTGTAATCAACAGAAACCGAAATCGTAAGGCGGCGGCACTTAAAATACGAGTTGTTCGTAAGACTTTTGTCGATTATCGTCGAGTTCGGGATGCGAACCATCTGGTTGTCATACGTGTGTACGCGCACGGAAAGAAGCTTCACCTCGTCAACGACACCCGTAATGCCGTCAACGATTATCGTGTCCCCAGGATGAAGAGAGCCTTCCGTGATTACGAAAAGACCGCTAATCAGGTTGCTTACAGAAGTTTGCGCCGCAAAACCTATGGCGATACCGGCAACTCCGGCAGCTCCCCAAACTGCGGTAAGATCAATTCCGAACAAACTAAGCAGATAAAGAGCCACGCTCGCGAAGAAAAGATACTTGAGTCCCTTCTCCGCTACGGAAAGCTTTGCCTTCGACAGTTTTTTCTCAGGAATCTGGCGGATACCGCGCCGAATCAGCCTGTAAATCAGCCAAAGTACGACCACGACTATTATTCCGCCCAGGCATTTGAACACGTTTTCCCAAGTGAAAATATATTTTATCCAGTTCCAAATGCCGTTCGTCTGCTTAAAAAATGCGTCATCGGCAGCGTGGCCAACAGCCTCAGCGAAGGTGTTGGTCGCTTCCTGCTGCAAGACTTCCTGTGAAACAACTTCCTGCAAAACTTCTTCTTCCATGCGTAAATTCTAATACGGAAATCAGACAATGACAAGTGGTGCGGATATAGCAGCGGATTCATTAATCTGGATTCCAATTTATTCTATACAATCGGGGAAACATCTGATAGAATTAGCGACATGAACACATTGATAGACCTTATAAAAGCAAGACGCTCATGCAGAGCGTTCACAACAGACGACGTTGCAGAAACTGACGTGCAGACAATTTTGGATTGCGCGCTCGCCGCCCCAAGCGGAATGGGCAGACAGACATGGCAGTTCACTGCAATTACAGACAGAGCAAAAATTCAGAAACTCGCAAAGGCAGTCGCCGCCGCGCTCGGACTCGATTCCGGCTACACGATGTACAACCCGGCAGTTCTTATCATAACATCGAACGACAAAGATAGCCGCTTCCGTGAAGTAGACAACGCCTGCGCAATGGACAATATCTACCTTGCGTCAGAGGCACTTGGACTCGGCTGTGTTTGGATTAATCAGGTTAACGACTGTTTTGACAATGCGGGAGTCCGTGCCGTCCTTAAAGAGTTCGGAGTTCCGGACAACCACGGCGTATACGGCTCGGCAGCAATCGGCTATAAGGCGGATCCAACACCTCGCGCAAAAACGATTGTCGGAAAAGCAATCATCGTAAAATAGCAGTGCGGAAGGTTTCATTGAAACAAACAGAATCTTGCGCCAAGCATATTAAAGTCGTAGTTTTTGATCTTGGCGGCACTCTTATGACATACCGAGGCTTGCATCTAAACAGCTACGGATATTATAAGAATGCTTTTGAACACGTAAATACTTCTCTCTCTCTGGGGCTTTCCACTGCGCAAATTGAAGCCGCCGTCAAAGTTTTAAAAGGCTATAATCCGCACATAAACCCAAGAGAAATCGAGGTTCCCGCCGAGAAGATTTTTTCTGAAGCCATAGCCGGATGGAACACGGACATCCCTCTGGAAGAAATAATTTCTGCGTTTTTTGACTCTCTTAACCTTGCCCCGTACTTCTTCCCTAAATCAATTCCTGCCCTGGAAAAACTGCGTGACGCGGGTTTAAAAATAGCCGCGTTCACAGATGTTGCAAACGCAATGCCGGACAGTCTTCACAAAGAGTTTGTCGAGCCGCTTCTTCCGTATTTTGACTTCTATGTTTCTTCCGTATCATGCGGCTACCGAAAACCAAATCCTAAAGGACTTTGCGAAATAGCGGAATTCTTCCATGTATCCCCGGATGAGATGATTATGGTTGGCGACACAGAAAACGATATTAAAGCCGCCCAAAATTTTGGTTGTATATCCGTACTTATTCGAGAATACCAACCAAAATTAAATAGTAATCTTGCCATTGGGCAGGATTATACCGCCGAAGATGTCTCACAATTTGCAAGCGTACTGATCCACGCAAAAAAAAGCTGATTCGGCGAAGAAGAGTGAGGTTGATATGAAAACTGATTTTGGAAAAAACACATTTTTGTACCCGATGCCTGTTCTTATTGTCGCGGCATACGACGAGAACGGAGTTCCGAACGCAATGAACGCGGCATGGGGAGGAATCCACGACACTAACCAGATAGGCGTTTGTCTTTCTGCAGAGCATAAGACAGTGAAAAATATGCTCGCACACAAGGCTTTTACGGTAAGCGTTGCCGATGCAGCCCATGTTGTTGAATGCGATTATGTCGGCATTGTTTCCGGCAACAGCGTTGAAGACAAGTTCGCAAAAGCAGGTTTTACCGCGACAAAAAGCAAATTCGTGGACGCGCCTGTAATAAAC
>JAEEGK010021951.1_pt1 | contig 13452 bp, 16 predicted proteins | sample 8958771 | NCBI WGS metagenome assembly JAEEGK01 (sample SAMN16246547, study PRJNA631951) | gut metagenome | biome: gut microbiome; feature: rumen; material: SC-attached | host: Bos | place: Iran: Karaj | collected 2018-10 | reverse complement strand
TATACCATCGACGACATCGACTTCAAATACTGACGCTGGCATGGGTAAGATTATCTCTGTCGCCAATCAGAAAGGCGGTGTTGGCAAAACCACCACCGCCGTCAATCTCAGTGCCGCTCTGGCGGTGATGGAGTACAAGGTGTTGCTTGTCGACGCCGACCCGCAGGCCAACGCCTCCTCCGGCCTCGGCATCAACACCGACGAACTGGACAAGAGCGCCTACGAATGTTTCATGGGGCAGGCCGACATTGCCGACTGCCTTGTACCCACCGACACACCCAACCTCACCGTCCTCCCCACCCGCATCGACCTTGTGGGGGCTGAGGTTGAACTCGTAAACGAAAAAAGCCGCGAGTATTTCATCAAACGCGCCCTCGACCCCATCAAGGACCAATACGACTTCATCATTATCGACTGCAGTCCCTCCCTTGGCCTCATCACCGTCAATGCACTCACAGCATCCGACTCGGTCATCATCCCCATCCAGAGCGAATACTTCGCCCTCGAGGGATTGGGCAAACTGCTCAACACCATCCGCATCGTACAGACCCGCCTCAACCCCCAACTCACCATCGAAGGCCTGCTCATCACCATGTACGACTCCCGTCTCCGCCTGGCCCGCCAAGTGGTTGAAGACGTGCGTGCACATTTCAAGCGCCTTGTTTTCGACACACTCATCTATCGCAACACCAAGCTTGCCGAGGCCCCCAGCTATGGCAAGTCAGTCATCATGTACGACGCCACCTGTGCCGGAGCCGTCAACTACCTCAACCTCGCCACCGAGATGCTGAAACGCAACAAGATGAAAACTCCTTCCCAGAGTTGATACCCGCAGCAACATCCCCCATCACCCCTCTGAAGAAACGCCAAGACGATAAAATAAACACTGACACTAAATCACAGCAAAGCACTAAACACACCAATGGCAAATAAGAAAAACCTTATCCCCGGACGTGGACTGGATGCCATACTTGGCAACATCGATGTCGAAGCCATCAACGGCCCCGCATCCGATGTCACCGCTGCTATCAGCATGGTACCCATCAACGACATCGAGACCAACCCCTTCCAGCCCCGAAAAGAGTTCGACGACAATTCACTCGAAGAGCTGGCTCAGTCCATCCGTGAACAAGGCATCATCACTCCCATCACCGTCAGGCGCATGCCCGACGGCAAATACCAGCTCATTGCCGGTGAGCGCCGTTTCCGTGCCTCCCAGTTGGCCGGCCTCACCGAACTGCCTGCCTACATCCGTGTGGCCACCGACGGACAGATGATGGAGATGGCACTTGTGGAGAACATCCAGCGCGAGAACCTCAACGCCATAGAGATAGCCCTCTCCTACAACGCCCTCATCGAGGAATGCCAACTCACCCACGAGCAGCTCAGCCAGCGGGTGGGCAAAGACCGCTCCACCATCACCAACTACCTCCGTCTGCTCAACCTCCCCGCCGAGACACAGCTGGCACTCAGTTCCGGCCAAATCAGTATGGCCCACGCCCGTGCGCTCATCAATGTCGACGACCCCGAGACCCATCTCGCCATCCTTCACGACATCGTCAACCGGCACCTCTCCGTCCATCAGACCGAACAACTCGTCAAGGCCAGCAAACAACCCGCCAAACCTTCCGTCACTTCCAAGCCCGAACTGCCCGCCGCCCACAGCGTAGCCCAGTCACAACTGCGGCAGTCACTCCAATCCGATGTCGAAATCAAACGTTCGCGCCGTGGCAAAGGCACACTCACCATCCATTTCAACAACGACGAAGACTTCGACCGAATCTTGAAACTACTTAACCCACATGTGTGAAACACTGTGCGATAGTATAAACACAAGAACCCATGTCCTCTCGCTCTCGAGGACGTTCCGTCACGCACTCATCGCCATCTTCTTTCTCATGGCGACGAGTTCTGTTATTGCCCAACAGGTAATCATCGAAGCGCCACCTGCCGTCACCATCCATCAACCCACTCCCCACAACCCCACCAAGGCCGTTCTCCTCTCCCTCATCCCCGGAGCCGGACAGATCTACAACGGCCAGGCATGGAAAATACCCATCATCTACGCAGCCTTGGGCGGAGTGGGATATTTCGTCTACGACTACTATACCAACATGACGGCCTTCAAAAATGAATATCTCCACCGCGTCAACGGTGGCACCCCCCAACTCAAAGGCTACACCAACTACCCCAACAGCAGCATATACAATCTTTACCAATCGAACAATAAAAACTTCCAACTCTTCGTTATCATATCTGCAGCAGTCTACGGGCTCAACCTTATCGATGCCTACGTCTTCGGGCATCTCTACGACTTCCAGGTCAACGACGACCTCTCCCTCAACTTCTCGCCCTCCTTCACCCCCGACTTCACCAACCCCACAGGCCTCACCCCCACCCTGCAGATGACATTCCGTTTTGAAAATAAACAACAACAAAAGATAAAAACAATCTATCCATGAACCCATTCTTAATGATTCAAGCCGACCAGGCTGATGTGCAGACCGCAGTAGACACCATGGCTGCCGTTGCTTCTCCCGAACGTATCACCCTCTGGGACATGACCCTCAAAGGAGGTTGGATTATGCTCGTCCTTGCATGCCTTCTCGCACTGGCTATCTACATCGCCGTCGAGCGTTACCTTGCCCTGCGCCAGGCCATCAAAACCGACAACGACGACCTCTTCATGAACAGCATCCGCGAGTACATCCACAAAGGCGATGTCGACGGAGCCCGTTCGCTCTCCAAAAGCACCAACTCTCCCCTTGCCCGCATGGTGGACAAAGGCCTTTCGCGTTTGGGACGTCCCCTCTCCGACATCCAGGCCGCCATCGAGAACGAAGGCAAGCTCGAAGTGGCACGTCTCGAGAAACGTGTCTCGCTCGTGGCCACCGTTGCCTCCCTCGGCCCCATGATCGGCTTCCTTGGCACAGTCACCGGCATGGTCACCTGCTTCCAGGATATGGCCTTTGCCGGCAACAACATCGACATCTCCGTCCTTGCCACCGGCATGTACGAAGCCATGGTCACCACCATCGGCGGTCTGATTGTAGGCATCATCTGCTACTTCCTTTACAATATCCTCGTCACCCGCATCAACAAAGTGGTTCTCGACATCGAGGTGCGTGCCACCGAGTTTATGGACCTCCTCCACGAACCCGCCTAACAAACACCGCTAGTCCTGAACAAAACCTAGAAGTACTGGAATAACAGAAACTATACAGCCATGATAGAGACAAGAAACAAACTCTCCATCGAGAACAACAGCTCCACCATGTCCGACCTGGTGTTCCTGCTGCTGGTCTTCTTCATGATGACATCCACGCTTATCAGCCCCAACGCCGTCAAGCTCCTTCTCCCCGAGAGCGGCAGCAAGACCATGGCCAAGCAGAATGTCACCGTATACATCGACGAGAATTACAACTTCCAAGTGGGCAACACCCCCACCGACATCGACGGCCTCCAACCCCTCATCGCCTCGGGAATTGAAGCGGGGGTGAACGATGCCTGCATCGTCCTCCGTTCCGACAAAACCGTCCCCGTCCAGTATGTTGTCAACGTCATCGACGCCGTCAACGCCATCAACGAGCAGACCGGAGCCAAACACAAGGTCATCCTTGCCACCTCGCCGAAGAAATAGATAGTCTATACTATTTAACATAGAAATACTATTACCAATGAACCAAGAAGACAAAAACAGAACCATATCGGGTGTCATCACCCTCCTCTGCATGGCCCTGGTTGTCGTCGTATGCCTATCCTTCGGCTACGACCCGCCCGACCCGCCCATTCCCGAAGAGGGTGTCGAGGTGAACCTCGGCAACAGCGACTTCGGTCTGGGGAACAACCCCATGCCCGAAGCCTCTGAAGCCAGCAGTGCACCCCGTCCGCGTACCGCCACCGAGCAGGTGTCCACGCAGCGCACCGAGTCCACCACTCCCATCAACTCGTCCGACAAGCCCTCCACTGCCAAGACCGACAACCCCACGCCCACCACCACCAAGCCCGAGCCCCCCAAAGAGCCCGAAATCAACAAAAACGCTCTCTTCAACGGCAACCGCGGCAATAAAAACAAGAACGCCAACAGCGGCAGCGAGGGCAACACCTACGGCAGCGGCAACATGGGCAAGGAAGGCGGCGACCCCAACTCCAACCGCTACGACGGCGTTCCGGGCAAAGGCGGTGCAGGTTTCAGTCTTGCTGGCCGCAGCGCTCGTGCCCTTCCCTCGCCCAACACCTCCACCAACAAAGAGGGTAAAGTGGTTGTGAAGATATGGGTCGACCGCGCAGGCAATGTCACTCAGGTGTCGGCACCCGAAAAAGGCTCCACCCTCACCGATGCCTCGCTGGTAAGCAAAGCCAAAGCCGCTGCCATGAAGGCCAAATTCAGTCCCAAGGACGATGCGCCCGAAGTGCAGACCGGCACCATCACATACGTCTTCCGCAACAACTAAGCCCATGGACGAACCCATCCGCATAGACAAATATCTCTGGGCTGTGCGTCTCTACAAGACGCGCAGCCTTGCTACTGATGCCTGCCGCTGCGGGCATGTACGCATGAACGGGCAACCGCTCAAACCCTCGCACGAAATCAAGGCTGGCGAGATATACGAAGTCTCCATCGAGCAGCTGCACCGTGTCATCCAGGTACGGCAGCCCCTCGGCAACAGGGTCGGTGCCAAACTCGTCGAGAACTTCATGACCGACCTCACCCCGCAGGAGGAATATGAACGTATACAAATGGTGCGTCAATATGCCTTCGAAAAACGCGACCGAGGCTCCGGCCGACCCACCAAACGCGAACGCCGCGACATTGAAGAGTTCAAGTATAAATAGCCCTACGCACTGCCATTGTGTCACTTACATCCGACAATAAAAAAAGTGCGGCCACAGTGCAATAAAACCCACATCCGAAATACATAATAACAGATTCGACCATGGACGAAGAAGAGGTAATCCGCGACATACTTGCAGGCAACATCAACCGCTATGCCGAGATAGTCAAGTCCTACCAGACCATCGTGGCCAACCTCTGCTTCAAAATGGGAGGCCTCAAACTCGATATTGAGGAGATGACTCAACAAGTCTTTGTCGAGCTCTATCAAGCCCTCCCACGATTCCAGTTCAAGTCGAAACTGAGTACTTTCATCTACCGCATCACTGTCAACGTCGTCTGCAAAGAACTCAAACACCAGAAGCGCTACATCGTCCCCACCGACGACAACCCACTGCCCGACCGACCTGCCGACGAGCCAACCGCCGAGCAGTCCATCATCAGCAGCGAACAGCAGCAACAGCTGCGCATGGCCATAGGACGCCTCAATGCCGAGCAACGCACAGCCCTGGTCCTATACACCTACAGCGACTTCTCCTACAACGACATCGCCGACGTCATGCAGTGTTCCACCGCCAAAGTCGAGTCACTCATCTTCCGTGCCCGGAAGAACCTAAAGAAAATGCTCAACCCCTGACACTCCCGCACCGCACACAACACAAAACAGAACATCATCAAAAAGCCGTGAAAGAAACAGAACATATACCCGAAGACGAACTCATGCAGCAGCTACGCGAACTGCGCTACACACGTCCCATCGACGTCACCGACGCCGTGATGGCACGAGTGCGCACCATGCCACTGCTCACCCCCTACACCCTGCGCCGACAACGGATGCAGCGGTGGATTACCGCCGTGGCGGCATGTGCCGTCTTCGCTGTGGCACTCAACATCACCATCCTCTTCACACGCACCTACAACGAGGCTCAAATCAGCGATGTCATCACCTCCGTCTACGACTATCACGACGACTACACCACCACAGCCATGCTTTCCGAATCGGCCGTACTTGAATACCTTTACGAATAACAACACTTATACAATCAACATATCATGAAAAAGACATTCATCTTCATCATCTCCATCCTCACCATCACCACGCTCATGGCCCAAGCACCCGGCGGCGGACACCGCCACCGCCAAGGTCCTCCCGAGCCCCCAAAGGTTGAGGAAATGGTCAGCAACCTCTCCGCCATACAGAAGAAGCGCCTCGAAGGCATCTCCGAGAACTGCAAGAAACAAACCGCCAAACTGCAGAAAGAGCTCGACGAAATACGCTCACAAATCCGCAACCTGATGATGCAGGACGGCGACCAATCCGACAAGCTCTTCCCGCTTATCGACCGCGAGTCGTCACTCCAGGCGCAGATAGCCAAGGAAATGTACCGCACACGTGTACAGATTGACCAAGTGCTTACCGAGGAACAGCTGACAGAATTCCGCGCACGCTGCAAAGCCGACCGCCAAAAACACCATCAAGACATTAACCACAAAAAACAGGACAACAGTCCTGCCAAAAAGGCTAAGAGACAGTAAACCTTTTTCATATCATCATTTTCCATTTCATTCCACCGCTGCCCCCTCACCCCATAGAGAGGGCAGCTTCATTTTTGTCCCAAACCGCACGCAAAACTTACCTCGTGTCTTATCCCTCAAATCAACGGCAAACCAACCTCATCAAGTGTTTGTAGCATCCTACTTCCCCCTCGTTTTACAATCCGCTTTGTGTGGCTTTATACTATGTTCTACTGAATATTCAGAAAGTAAATAGAAAGTAAGTAGAAAGTAAATAGAAAATATAAAGCAAAGTTACAACGTCCTCAAAGCCCCATCAGGGTGCCTTTAGAGGAACCCTGATAGGGGGGAACTGGAGAGGTTGCGAATAGGGATAAAAGGCTACTCGTAGTAGCTGATAACGCGTTCTATGGTACAGGTATAGGTCTTGCCGGATTCGGTCACCATGGTTTTGGCTTTGGTCCAGTTGCCGTGGCTGTCGGTCTTGAGGATGGTATAACGGATGTGGGGCGATGGGTTGGGCTCGCCTCCGGCATCCTGCTCCCAGTCGGAATGCCATGATTCGATAAGGTTGTCATCCTTGTCGTAGCGGAAGAACTGGTCAACATAGTGGCCAGCCCCCGTGCGAATCCGCTCCAAACGGCCTTTGGCATCGTAGTAATAGCTCATCTCGGCACCAGGGAGAGCCTTGTAGACAAGACGGCCCTTGCTATCATATCGGTATTCGGAGCTGTCGCCCCATTCTGCGATATGGAAGAGGGGACGGCATTGTTTGTCGCATTGGATGGTAAACCGTGTGGACTTTTTGCCACCGGTGGTGTCGACATTGGTACCGAAGACATTATAACCCGTCAGGCAGCCATGCTTGTCATAGCTGAAAGCGATGCTGTCCCAGGCCAGCGGGAACCCTTCGATAACGCTGTGCAGGCGGCCGTCGGGCGTGTAGTCGTAACGGGTATAAAAACGTCCCAACGAGTCGATGGAGACGATGGCCGTGCGCCACCCGTCTGCATTGAACTCTTCTTCTACTACTTTGAAACAGCGGCTGGCAGTCGCGTCGCAAGTCTGATGGGTCTGCACATGCCTTACCGGTCCGCGGAGGCCCGCCTCGGCCACGCTCACACGGTAGGTTATCTCACTCTGCCCCTGCAGGACGAAGGGCAGCAAAAGGGCAGCAAAAAAAGTGACGCCTGCTATCGTGCGGCACTTTTGTAGAACATTGATTTGATTGAGCATATACATAGTTTTTTGTGATTTGTTATTCGTAGTACCTGAACGTTCTGATAATGTTATAGGCGAAAGTTTTGTCGGTTCCCTTTACGGAGTTATGCTTCACGGTGACGGTAGCATGGGTCCAGTTGCCGTGGTCGTCGTATTGGGTATAGGTGTAGTATTTGTGTTCGCCGATTTCGTGGTCGCCCGTCTCGCCCGCAAGGTGTTCCCAGTTGGTATGCCACACCTCGAGGGTGTCATGGTTTGCATCGTAGCGATAGTGTGTGTCCTCATAATGTTTGTCTCCAATACGCACTCTTTCCAATCGTCCATGTCTGTTGTAGTCGAAAGTCTCTGCCTTGTCGGTATGCCATGACTGTATTTTCTTCAATAACCGGCCATGGCTGTCGTACACATACCATGTGGTGTCTTCCCACACCGAGGCGCAGGTCAGCACTCGGCACTGAGCATCGCAAGTCACGAGAAAGTCCGTTACATCGTTGCCCTCGGTCGGGTCAGCGCTGAATCCATATTCCTCATAACCCAAAAGGCAGCCGTTCTTGTCATAAAAGAACACAATGCTGTCCTTCCATCCATCGGAGAAGCTTGCCACATAATAGACCAGCTGTCCGCTGCCGTCATACTCATAGTGGTAGTTGGTCAGATAGATGTTATCCATAATGGACATATCAGTCCGCAGCCCCTGCTTGTTATACGCCTCCGCCGTGGTGACAAAGAACCAGTTGGCAGAGTCCATGCAAAACTCCGTGTGCTGCACCGTCTCCACCAGCCCCCGATACCCCACCTCCTCCGCACTAACCCGCCTCGTCACCTCGCTCTGCCCCTGCACCGCAATAGGCAGAAGTAGTAAACAAATAATACAGGCATAGAGTACATTCATAGTTGAATCATTTTAAAGTGAAACAGCGATATTGATATGACTGTCTATAGCTTTTCTTTAACTCTTCCGACAGGAAAGAGCGTTCTATCAATCCTAATGCAATAGGCGATTCCTCTGCAAAGGTGCTGATTTCTCGCTTGACCATTCTGTCGGGCAAACCGATTCTTCTGCCAAACTCCTCAAAATCGTTTCGGTCCACGGTATGGATGTCTGTCATCTTCATGCCTTCCTTGAATAGGCCTTTCTCCAACGCAAAGATTTGAGGGGTGCGCAGATGCAGACTTGTGTTGATGAGGTCGTAGGCTGGCGCAAGGCGGTAGTCGCCATTCCCACGGTCTATCAGGGAGAAGTTCTTCAAGTGTGCATCATCGTTCAGTGTGATGTAGTTGAAAAGCACCACACGGAAGAATCGCAGCAAATCCACCTGGGCAGCCCGTACATAGCGCCGTATAATGTCGGCACAGTCTTCATAACTCAATACACCGTACTTGTAGTTGGTACCTCCGTTGGCTTTCGTTAGCCCTGCCAGTGAGGCAAAGTCCTCTTGCGGGTATTTCGAGCCGTCGGGGGCGACATCGAACCGTTTGGTAATATAGGCAGCTTCCCCGTCGCGGAAAAAACACAGCGCATTGGCGGCGGTCTCAATCCCGTATGCTTGTGTCGCCATCTGCATGGTGAGGTGTTCGTTGGCCGGACAGTATTTGCGTTCCAGCAATGCGTATGACACCGGCGCGGGTTTCAGGATATACTCTCCTCTTTCACCTTCCTTGGGTTTCCTTAACGAGCCTTCACTTAACACGAGCGCACCTTTGGGCTGTACACCCGAGAGCGAGATGCGACCGATATGCTCAGCATAGTCGGTGGAATCGGCACTGTTGTTATTGGGACTGTCAAAATCCAGTATATGCGACACCTGTTTCCCTCCAAACAATTTGCGACAGGCTTCGGGAGAGTAGGTGCTAAAGCCTTCCTTAAGCGTTGAGGGGCTATATTTCAGTTCTTCCATCATGCTATTGGTTTAATGGTTACGGCTCCGATTGTGTCGGTCTGGGCTGTGGCCAGCAGGATACCGAAATCGTCATTCTCGTCGATGTGCAGCAGTAGCGATTGCATCTTGCGGTTAGCACCCTCCGAGAGCATATTGAAAAAGAACGGAAACAGATAATCGGACTTGTATTCCTCATTCCGTAACGGCATAGAGAGACATACAGGTCTGCCCCTATAGTCCTCGTTATAGGAGAAAGCGTACCGCCCGCTGTCATCCTCCTGAAGGATGCCAGCTTCTGTGCCGTTTACATATACCTTACCTTGTCTCATACTCCATCACTTTAGGTTTAAGGTCAAGCTGTAGCCCGATAGTTTCAAGAATATCCAGCAAAGTGGTTATCTGTGGGTTTCCTTCACCGCGTTCAATGGCCACAAGGGTGTTAACGGCAACCCCCGAAAGCTCAGAAACGGTACGCTGGTTCACTCCCAGCACCGCCCGCCGCTCCCTGATAATCTGTCCAATTTCCTTCAAGTCCATAATACCAATATATTGCGATTTCCGCTGCAAAAGTACGATTTTTTTTTCAATCAGCAAAATAAAATCGCAATCTATTGCGATTTTTCAAAACAAAACACAAGGCTTGTGACACACCTTATATTAAGATTATCGCACAAACGTTACTATGTTGGCTTTTACATCCATTTCTTTTTCTTTATTTCGACTACCAATTGTTTCTCTATAATTCCCTGAGAACCGCAGTATTTAGAAAACTCCGGTTCATTGACAATTGGAATACCTATACCTATTATCTCGCCCCCATCTCCTTGTAGTTGTAGTGGTGAGGATGGCACAATGGTACTGGTGCTTGACTCCTTTAGTTCTATTGGATAGAGCAATGCACAATGCCGAGCAGGCAGAACGTGCATATAGGTTATCATCTGGAACAAATCCTCTCGGCTGATATTGTCTACTTCTTGGTCTAATTGTTTGTATTTTGCATCCAACACAAACGAGGTTTCTGCAACGTCAGTTTTCCTGTAAAAATCTGGATAGAGACTTTTTCTTTTATTCTTATATAGAAGAATTCCATTCTCTCCAGTCTTATTCTTTGCATGTGTAATCTCCAGCCTCGCTTTGGTAAATATGGTATTCAAATATTCTTCCCAAAGCCAGGCACCGTCAAACAGAACACCATATATTCTGTCCTTTTCCTGTCCATATTTTAATGCTTCATGTCTGAGAATCTGAAGGCATATTTTCTGCAATGCAGTGTATTCAGAGTAGTATGGATGGGTAACAGGTCTCAGGTTTAGATTAATAATTCTGTTGCGGTCTCTCGTATTGTATGTCGGGGTGGCTTGCGTCATTGTCATGACGGCATCTTTAGTCTCTTGGTCACAGTTCAATACTCCATTACCCATTGGGTGAGTTTTAATGTATTCTATCGTGTGCCGAATCAACTCTGTCAACTCATTGTCATAGGTATGTTCCCGTGTCGAATACGCCACCGTTCCACGGAAAGGTATGTTTTCTCGAATATGACGATTTACATCAATAGGTCCTCGTATATTGGAGTCATTGTATTCGAACCGCCTGTATTTTTTATAGAGGCCTTGCCGAAGTGCTTTCTTGAGAAAGTATGGAAACAGGTAGAGCAAGAAGTCAAATATTGGCTGACTACTGGTCGTGTGCTTAATGTCAAACAGGTTGATGGCAAACACTCGCTGCAGCATATAGTGCAGGAAATAGTCTTCGCCATCTGTTTTTGCAAAGCGGGAAACGATATCCACTTGGGTGTCGTTCACACCGACAAATCCCATTATATTGCCTGTAGAAATGCTGTCATCATGAAAGCCGATAATCCTGCCTTCGCCCACATCATCCCCATAGTAGCCCAAGTCTCTTGGAAAAACCAACAGATTCGGGCGTTCATCACTTTTTAAGTCTTTTATTTGAGCATTGGCTATTCGCTGCAAATCCTTTCGAGTATTGTCATCTATTTCATCATGACAATACCCTATATCACTCTCAAGGGTGATTTCTACTGCCACGTGGTTGTCTGTAATACGTAGACGGCTCATGACGGGTTGCTATCTGACTTTTCAAAAGCTTTTCTTAATCCATCTAGTTTTTCTTCGGCATCCGGCATCCCTCGCAGATATTCAAACAGCAATCCTTTCAAATGATAGTCCCAAAGTTTGTCATAATCAAATGTGCCATCATCTTTTTTGTAATTGGCTAATTTCAAGAAGTAGCTAGCACCGATGTGATATGCTGAGGATAGTCCTTCTATACCCTTTTTGTCTGAATTATTCTTGTCTTTTGGGCATATTGCTTCATTCAATTTGTTCATGCGATCTATTATTACGTCGACTTTTTCGCTCAATGCTGGTTCAGATTTGAGCATCTGCTGGCTGTCCTCAGCCGTAATCTCCTTGAAAGCAAACCTGCGACGGAAAGCGAAATCCATGCTTTCGACACTGCGGTCAATATCATTCATAGTGCCAATGATATAGACATTCTCTGGTACATAGAAGCCATCGTAAAAGACATCTTTTTCCTCCACAAGCTTCTGATATTGTGTTTTCACTCTTCCGGCTGTGCCTCTGTAGCCTGGGTCTATCGAAAAGAATAGCTCTCCAAATATCTTAGAAATCTCACCGCGATTGATTTCATCAATAATGAAGACATACGGAAACTTCTCAATATCATCAGGATAATTATCTAATATATATTTCCCAATAGTGGGTACATACGTCTCATGTGTATCGTATTCCTGTGTCTGTAGATATCGAATAATCTTGTCATCATTTACGGAATATTTATTACCCGAGGAGGCTATTGCATATATCTGGCCGTCTTCTAATTCAAAAGATATCTCCTTGCTTGAACGAAGAGATATTAGAGGGTGATTTGGAAAATTATTCTTACACCATTCAAGCATCTTTAAAGCATTACTCTGCGTGATTTTAATAGCATCTTTACAAAAGGATTTGAATGCACCATCACGTCTTTCGAAGCCGACATTCCCATTGTTATCATTAATAGGTCTTAAACCTTCCACAAAATCAGTATAATCATAGCTAGGGTGAAACTGAACAAAACCACACTGCTCCTTCATTTTTTTCTTTTCTTCATCCGAAGCAGTTTTTTCGTCATACTCTTTCCCAAGTATCATTTGTGCCGCAATCTGCTTGGCAAGGTACGTTTTCCCTGTACCAGGAGCACCGGTTAGGATAATGTTATTATTGCTTTCAAGAAGATTTATATATGGGGTTATCATATTTTTATGATTTATATCATTAATCATTTTTTTAAATGAGATCTTACTATTATGTTTTTTCTCTTCAAATTGATTTTTTATCTTGGTATACGCGTCTTCACATTCAGAAGGTTGAAGATTAATATCGTTTGAAGAAGTATAATCATTCCAATGGCGTTTACAGTAATCATTGATGTTTCCCAAATTTGATTTTTCAATGCCCCTCACACCTTGACCTCCTTGACCTTGCAAATCCTTATCCTTACAAAAATCACTCCATTTTACCCAATTTACAGGAAATAAACTGTTTTTATATTCCTTAACGTTTTCGTTGTAGAAATAAATAAACCTTTCTGGTATCTGCGTTATCCCTACCAAAGTATCCCCTTCGAATGCTAATATAATATCCCCAGGTATTATATATTTTAACAGTCGAGGCAATGTATAGGATATTTTTTTATCACCGCTGCCAATTATATCTAAATTATCATAGAACAGACTAAACCCTTCTTCGTCACGGAAAGCAAAAGATAAATCGCCAGTACCAGACCATCCTTGAGAGACGACATGGTTTTTCTCTAATTCCTCAAAGCTTGTGTGTCCTCTATCAACACCGATTTTATAAATATTATTTATCTCCATTACTTGTTATTTATGATGCAAAAATAAACAAAGTTTCTGATATTAAAATACTTTTTTTATTATTTCTTTCAATTCTCATCACTCCACCCAGATAACCA
>JAEEGK010021950.1_pt1 | contig 13452 bp, 10 predicted proteins | sample 8958771 | NCBI WGS metagenome assembly JAEEGK01 (sample SAMN16246547, study PRJNA631951) | gut metagenome | biome: gut microbiome; feature: rumen; material: SC-attached | host: Bos | place: Iran: Karaj | collected 2018-10 | reverse complement strand
CCGGTACCGAAGCTTCGGGCACGGGCAACATGAAGTTCGCTTTGAACGGTGCTCTCACGATCGGCACGCTCGACGGCGCCAACGTGGAAATGAAGGAAGAAGTCGGTGACGACAACATCTTCATCTTCGGCCTCACCGTTGAAGAAGTGACGGACCTCTTGGCCAAGGGCTATCGTCCGCGCGACTTCTACGAGAAGGACGACGATCTGCGCCGCGTGATTGACCTCATCAATTCCGGATTCTTCAGCCCCGACCATCCGGAAACGTTCAAGCACATTGCTGAAAAGTTGCTTTCCAATGACCCGTACATGCTCTGCGCCGACTTCCGCAGCTATGTGGATATGCAGAAGAAGGTTGCCGAAGCATACCAGGACAAAAAGCACTGGGCAGAAATGGCAATCCTCAACGTCGCTCGCATGGGCAAGTTCAGCTCTGACCGTACCATCAAGCAGTACGCCGAAGAGATCTGGCATGCCAAGCCGTGCAGCATTAAGCTGTAATAGCTATGAGGTTTGGGCACGGGGCTTACGCCCCTTTGGGGTATGGGCTATTTTCCTAAAGCATAGCCTCATAGCCCAAAGCGAAGCGACCCCACAGTGCGAGGCACGACCCCATACCTACAACCTTAAAAAAGTTCCGCGACTCTCAGAGTCGCGGACTTTTTTCGTTTAGTTTTTCGTTTAGGATAACGCGGTAGATGTCGCAAGTTTGACGGCATCAGCGGCGCATTGCGCGGCCCGCCTTCCCCATTCAGAACAGGCGCCCGCCATCAGTTTCAAGAAAAACTTGTGTTCGTTCTCCAGCGAATCCGAGACGTGAATGACTTCTCCATCTTCGTTATGCGGAGCAAGACTCACCGAGTAATCGTATGCAGGGCGCCCTGCGAAACGGGCGAACTTGACAGACACAGTCCGCACATCTATTTCGCTGTTTCTATCGACGATAAAATTAAGTACGGCTCCGGCATAATTGCCGTTTACGACATTTATCTGCATTTGTGCACGATCGTCATTCTTCGAAAGTGCAAATTTCGTCACCTTCAAGTCCTCATAGCGGAACATCGAAAGGCAAAGGCTTAAGTCATGGATCATCAGATCTAGCGCTGCGTTGACATCGCGGCAGCGTTCAGAATACTGGTGTTCACGACGGAATTCCAAGCAAAACGGAGATCCGGCGGAATCTGCGGAATTTTCCGCAAAGTCCGTTTTCGTTGCAGCAAGTCCCGCAGCATTCGAAGACAGTTCCATCATGAAATGCTTGCGGAAATTCAGGAACACCGGATTGAAACATTCGGACTGTGCCACAAACAAAATCACGTTATTGTGGTTTGCCAAGTCCACCAGTTCTTGCGCTTGCTCACCCGTTATTGCAAGTGGTTTTTCAACGAATACAGAAACTTTCCGTTCTAGGCAGAGTTTCGCATACTGATAATGCGTTGATGCAGGAGACGCGATAACTGCAAAATCAATTTTTTCACTTGTAATAAAGTCTTCAACCAATGGAATTTGAATGCATCCATTTCTATCCAAATCATCCATTTCAAAAATTTTCAAAAAACGTACATCAGATTTTTCAAAAAAAATACGATGACGTTCTCCCATAGTGCCATTGCCAAATAAAATAGCTTTATACGTTTTTTTCATAAAACAACCAACATCCAGTAATTCTATTTTCTCTTACGTGATGAACTCTTGAAATTTTTATCTTCATACATTCGCTTATCAGAAATTTCCATGGCATTCACAAGATTGACCGATGGAGACGGCACTTCACAAATGCCAAAAGAAACGCAAATTGGGCGGCCCCTCAAAAGCAACGAACGAGACGTTTCCCTCATGCTGATTATATAATTTTTACATTCTTCCTCAGTCGTATTAGGAAGGACAATAAAAAACTCATCACCACCTGTACGGAATATCACGGCGCGCTCAGGAAATCCGACACGTAAAAGCGATGCTGTAAGTCTAATCAGTTCATCTCCGATGACATGCCCATACTTGTCATTAACAACTTTTAGGCCATCGCAATCCGCAGAAATTACACATAAAGGATACATCGCCGCATTTAGTGAATTAGAAATCCAGTCATCCAAATAATGACGATTGAAAAGCCCAGTCAACATATCCGTGTGGGCAAACTTTTCAAGTTTCTTTTTAAGCAGAATTTTTTCTGTAACGTTATTGATTAAGCCCACAATACCGATAATATTGCCGTCATCGTCTCGAACCGGATTCTTTATCAGTTCCAAATATTCCTTCACACCGTCTTGGTTGACTTCGATAACATAACTCACTCCCTTGCCTGTACGAATGATTTCGCGATCTTGTTCCATGGCAAGTTTTGCATTTTCCTTATCTTTGCGAATTTCCAAATCAGTCTTGCCGGCAATATCCCATGACGGATCTTCGGCTCCTTGTAGATGGCGCCAGTAATGCGTTGAAAAAACGTAACAGCCTTCTCTATCTTTAAAGAAAATATTCGACGGAATCTCTTTCAAGATTTTCTTGAACAAGTCGTAATCTATTCTCATCATTTCCATATACCAAGACGTTCTCCAGTAGTCTCATTTCCGTCTGAATTTAATTTAACATTCCTAATATAGAATTGCAATAGTCTCGTTCAAAGATTTATATTTGAAAAAGAACAATCATAGGAAATGAACCCGCAATCATTGAAATTTTATGGATATCAAAAAAACAAACGCAGCACGCATTTTGGATCGGCAAAAAATATCTTATGAGCTCATCCCCTACAAGGTCGATGAAAACGATCTCGGAGCACAGCATGTTGCCGACAGCTTAGGCGAAGACATCAATCAGGTTTTCAAGACGATTCTTGTACATGGTGACAAAATCGGTTACCTCATTTGCGTGGTCCCGGGAAATCTCGAAGTGGATTTGAAGGGAGCAGCCAAAGTGAGCGGCAACAAGAAAATCGAGACAGTTCCGCTCAAGGATTTGACTCCACTGACCGGCTACATCCGCGGCGGTTGCAGCCCGCTCGGCCTCAAGAAGAACTTCCCGATTTTCATTCACGAGACGGCCATGCAATTCCCATACATTTACGTAAGCGCCGGCGAACGCGGTCTCCAGCTGAAAGTGGCGCCAGCGGATTTGGTCAAGGCAACGCGAGCAACGGTTGGTATCATTGCGCGTGTCCACCCAGAAGAGCCGGACGCGAATTAATTTAATACAAAGGAAGGTTTGGTTTTATGGTTTGCAAGCTGAAAAATATTCGTGCGTTGTTCGCCGCAATAACATTCATCGCTTGCCTCGCAGCGTGTTCTGACGACGCGTCTAACGCATTCGCCCCAGTGAGTACCGCAGAATCATCGTCTATGAACGCACCCACATCGTCGTCCTCGATATTTTCTATGATTTCGTCATCCTCGGAGCGAAGCGGAGGGAATCTATCCAGTAGTAGTTCCTTACGTCATTCCGGACTTGACCCGAAATCTTCTAGCAGCGTAGATGGCGGGTCGATGCCCGCCATGACGAGTTCTTCATTTACATCGTCCTCTTCGGCCGTCATTCTGAGCAGCGATAGCCGCGAAGAATCCAGTGATTCCAAGAATTCCTTGAGCAGCTCCACACGTCATTCCGGGTCTGACCCGAAATCTTCCAGCTCCAAAGACACCGCTAGTACTGAGCAAGGTCGAAGCAAGCCTTCCAAAGAGTACCTCTGGAACGACGAATTCGACGGCGAATCCATCGACACTAGCAAATGGGGTTTTGAAATCGGCACGGGCGCAAGCGGCTGGGGCAACAACGAATGGGAGTACTACACCAGCCGCAAAGAGAACGCCTACATCAAAGACGGCGTTTTGCACATCCGTGCGCAAAAAGAAGACTACGAAGGGCAAAAATACACTTCCGCACGCATGCTCACCAAAGGCAAATTTGCATTCAAGTACGGCACTGTAGAAGCCCGCATCGCGCTCCCCGTCGGCAAAGGAATCTGGCCTGCATTCTGGATGCTCGGCGACAATTTTGACAAAGTCGGATGGCCGGCCTGCGGCGAAATCGACATCATCGAAGCCGTCAACAGCGAAAACATCGTCTATGGCACAAACCACTGGGCGAACGGTTCCGAATACGCGACATACGGAAACAACACCGGCAATTACCGCGACCAAAAACACGAAATGGACATCACGCAGTTCCACACGTACAAATTCACATGGGACGAAAAGTACATCCGCATGTTCGTCGATGATTTCATGTACCACGAAATTCTAATCGAAGGCAACAAGGGCGACACCGAAGAATTCCACAAACCGTTCTTCTTTTTGCTGAACGTCGCCGTCGCAGGCAACTGGCCCGGTTTTGAAGTCGATGACACGCAGTTCCCGAATGAAATGCTCGTCGACTATATTAGAGTAGGCGGTAGACAGTAGGCAGTGGTTAGTGGTTGGTGGTTAGTGTTTTGTCATCCTCGGAGCAGTCACCCTGAGCATCACGATATACGAGACTTGGGGCTTCAGCCCCTTAGTGGAGTTAGGTTCGAAGGAGCAGGATCCAGTGATTTTTACAACAAAACTTTTAAATCAATGCACCTTACTTCTTGAGGCGCATTTTCACCGTTGTTCTTAATGCAATAGGCATAGCGGTAGCCGTCGTGCAAGTCAATTTCGCGGAACGCATATTCCATGCGATTTCCTTCGTGGAAAAGCGAAATATTTCCATTTTCATCAACGTTCAACGAAAATTTATCCGGCATAAGCGACATACCGCGCCCCGTCACTTTCATATAACATTCCTTAAGCGTCCACAGCCTGTAAAACGCATCGGACTGTTTTTCGAGCGTTTCAAAATGCTTAATCCAGGCCGATTCCTCGGGCATAAAAAAACGTTCGGCAAGCCGTCCACGGTCACCCTTGATGGTTTCGACATCACATCCAGTTTCAAAAGGCGAAAGGACGCACATCACACGCTCGCCCGAATGAGACAAGTTAAACTGGACCTCGGGGAAATCCGTCAGATACGGTTTTCCGTTTTCCCCATACGCCACATGAGCGTCCGCAAGCCCAAGCCCCGCATCGACACAAGCCTGTCGCAACAAAAGCCCAACACCCAGCGACTGCATTTTGCCCTTTGGGAATTTAAAGGACATCGCTTTTTTCTGGCGGTATTCGGGAACCTGATTCAACAAGTTCTCAAAAATTACCGGATCTTTCAATACAGAAATATCGGCAATGTAAATTCGAGTTGTTTCGAGCATAAAAAAAATATATAAATCTATTCTTTCCAATTTTATTTATGTAGATTAGAAACAACAAAATTACGCAAGGAGAATTTCTATGGCAAAATACAAATGCGACCCCTGTGGCTACATCTACGACCCCGAAGTTGGAGACCCCGACAACGGAATCGCTCCCGGCACCGCCTTTGAAGATTTACCGGAAGACTGGGTTTGCCCCATCTGCGGAGTCGGTAAAAGCGAATTCGTCAAGGAAGATTAAAAAAGCAGTTTGTCCGTATCAATTTGCCGGGTGCATAAAGCGACCCGGCTTTTTTGAATCAATCAAATTTTATATTTTTACTTTATCCCTCAAAAACAGGAATCCATTTTTATGATGAAACCGTCTGCAATAGCTTTTTTGGCAAGTTTGCTAGTCTGCTGCTCCGATAGCGGTACATCCTCGAATGATTCAAACAATTATTTCGTAAATGAAGATAAAAATCATTCCGGCATGATGCACGTAACAGCAAAGGGCGCATCGACCCAAATGGGATCCAAGCTGACGGTTCATTTTTCATACGACTTTTCAATCGACAAACACGAAGTCACCTGCAAAGACTACACCAAGCTCATAAAGAAAACAAATTGCGACAATCCCGAATTGCCTATAACCAACGTCACCTTTTTTGATGCCGTACTTTTCGCAAACCAAAAAAGCAAAGACGAAAAACTGGATACAGCCTACAGCTACACAAGCGCAACATTTGATTCCGAAGGGCATTGCACAGACTTGATAGGTTACGCGTTTCATGCAGACCGAGATGCCTACAGGCTCCCTACCGAAGCCGAATGGACTCTCATCGCCACAAAGAACTGGAATCCGCAAAAAGGTTGGAACGCCAGCAATTCCAATTACAAATTACACAAGCCCTGCACTGCAAATTCAGGCGAAGACTTTTGTGACCTCGCTGGAAATGCCATGGAATGGGTAAACGACTGGAAGAGTGTCCTTCTTGATACGACCATAACAAACTACGCGGGAGCTCCCGATGGCGGAAACATCGGTGAACGCGTTTTAAAAGGCGGAAGTTACCGCAACGAGGCGGCCGCGACACTAATCGAAAATCGCGGTGACGTTTACACAGTCACATCTTCAACAAAAGCAGATTATGTCGGTTTCAGGCTTGCATTCGGACAAATCCCGGACGCCGTTTGGATGGATGCACAAGGAAGCACAACATCTAGCCCAATCAACGTACTCACAACATCTGCCCAACTAAAGAAAACAACTCAGACATACCAAAACAAGCTTGTATTCCGCATCAATGAAACAGGCAACATCGCTTTCATCAACTTCGCAAATGCGACACCCTCGGTCAAAGAAATTCACGACACCATCGATGCATACCACCCCACGCTTTCACCCGACGGAAACTTTGTTGCATATTCAACAAAGTACGAAGGCATCCCGGGAAAATCCGAACTCTACGTTCGTCAACTAAATTCTAATGAAGCCGATAAAATAAAACTCGATGTAGAAAGTGCAGCCATCCCGCGCTGGCGAGTTGTCGGTGCCGACACAGAAATCGTTTACGTGTCAAGCACCGAAAACAACGTCGACGAAGCTTCATGGAAAAAAGGCTCCACCTGGAGCGTACCTTTTGCAAACGCTAAATTCGGCAAGCCCCAAAAATTGTTTGACGGGACATTCAACGGGGGCGTTAGCACCAATGAAAAAATCGCCATTTCTGGAGCAAGGCTCCTCCGCGCAAACGTAAACGGCAAAAACGAAACGTGGTACAACAAGGAACAAGCATGTAATGCCTCGTTCTCGGAGCTCACAAAACAAACCTTATTCCTAGACTTTGGTGGAAAAACGGGAAAGGAATTTTCCGGCAAAAAATATGCCACACATGAGCAACTTTTAATTGCTGACAGTACAGGCAAACTCATAAAGATGATTCCTGCTCCAAAAGGTTACACATTCGACCATACAGAATGGGTTCACAATAAAGAAAATCTCGCTGTTGCAACACTCACCGATATTAACGGGGCTCATCCTAAAATCGTTCTAGTCAGCACAAAAGATTCGAGCATCACAGAACTCGCTAACGGATCTGAATTATGGCATCCAGATTTCTGGACAGGCAAGCCGCAAAATTTTGAAACAACGCTTGACTTAGACAGTGCAGGTCAATACGAGCTCAACGCGCCATTTACAGACCACAGAGTCACAACAATGACACGCTATGACATGGAATTACTTTACAAGTACCGCGATTCCATCAATGTTTTAATTTCCGGTTCGTCTAGGCCATGGACAGGAATAAATCCAATAATTTTAAACAACTCCAAAAAAGGGATTTTTGCAATCAACACAGGCAATTCAGCCGTAGATTTATCCGTTGCTAAAAGAATCTTCTTTGGATACGGAATAAACCTCTTGCCTAAATTTAAGCTCGCCGTAGTTTCATTTGACTTAGATATTTTATTCCAGCGCCACGAAATTTCGCCCAGCTACTGGGACCTTGTTTATAAACTCACACCTGGATTTGCTTACGACGAGTCCCATGATTTTTGGAGCAAAGGATATCCCAACGGATTATATGAACTCACTTGCGACGCTTACAGCATCAACAGCGAAAAAAAATCAGAAGAACAAGACATGCTAGGATTCGTCCAATACCCCAGTGGCGGCTGGCAAGGAAACGCCATTTTAGCAGATACCACCTACATGGACGATTTCAATAAAAATCCAGCAGACATGTTGCTTGAAGAAATTGAAGAATTTATCCAAGAAGCCCAAAAACATAACATATACCTCATCGGAATCATCTTCCCGCTATCACCAGACTACAAAAAGACAGGAGCCTTCGGGCTCTATGGGCTGCGCAGATCGGTAGCAAAAGAAATGATTGAAAAAATTCAGAAATACGAGAAAAAATATTCCCATTTCAAACTAATGGACGAGAACAAAATGGGCGATCACGATTACACAGACGAAATGGCAATGAACTACGACCATCTTGCAATCAAGGGCGCGGAACAATTGACGAGCCGTCTGGATTCCGTGATTCAAACTTTAAAAATCGATTGGGGAAAATAATTTAGCATTTGCAACGACGATTGTGATAATCAATGGCGTAATAAGTCTTTTTGTCTTCGTACATACGCTTGTCAATCTCTTTGAGAACTTGGTCAACATTACACTCAGCCATATCAAACACGCCATAGCCAATCGACGCTGAAAGCTTGTATTTTTTTTCGTGAAGATTGTTAAAGGCATTCAAATTGTCTTTAATCGAATTTCTACAATTTTCTGCAATTTTTTCATTATCTTCATTCAGCACAATCACAAATTCGTCACCAGCGTATCGAATTACAGCGCCTTTTTGCCCCATCTGCGGAGTCGGCAAAAGCGAATTCGTCAAGGAAGATTAAAAAAGCAGTTTGTCCGTATCAATTTGCCGGGTGCATAAAGCGACCCGGCTTTTTCATTTGCATCTATGACGACGATCATGCGATTCCGTCTCATAAAACAATCTTTTATCTTCATACATGCGTTTGTCTATAATTTCAAGCATTTCGTCAAAAGAGCTTTCGTTCAAATCAAAGATTCCTAAGCCAATAGAAACCGAAAGCTTGTATTTTTTCAGTTGAGCCGCATTGAACTTTGCAAGATTGAGTTTAATCCGTTCACGATAGGATTCCGCAACCTCTTCGTTATCGGTATTCAAAACTATCACAAATTCATCACCCGCATAGCGGATTACCGTTCCATGTGAACCTACCGAACCTAGCAAAAGTTCAGCCATCGTAAACAAAGCGTCATCGCCTTCGGAATGGCCAAAATTATCGTTAATGCTCTTAAAGCCGTTCATATCAAGCATCATCACAGCAATTTTTTTACGATGCCTCATTTCATTAGATATTTTATCCAAATAATAGCGGTTGAAAAGGCGGGTCAATTTATCGATAAAAATATTTTCATTCTGCAAAGCAAGCATTATGCTCGTAAAGCCGACAGCGATTCCCACCCAAACCGTCGAAATCCCATAGAAAGAATTCTGCAGGCAAACACAGACGCAGACAGGCCACACAAATTGCCAAACCGGAAAAAACTTGATACCGCCGCTACGAGCCCTCCCGATTCCATAAATGATGATACCGTCAATCAAGAACGCCAATTCCATTACGTTATTCACCATAAATAGCGGACCACGTGAATACACATTCGATTCATTCAATTTGAAAATAATCGGATAGAAGAAGTTGACAAGCAACAAGACCAGCACAAAGCCGGACACGCAAAGCACAAAGCATCGCTGGAATTTAGAAATCGTTCCATAAATATGCCGAGAAATCAGCATAATCCAAAGCGGGCCAATCAACAAATTCGCAAAGAACAAGATAAAGTTCGAGACATAGCCAAGCACCCTGAAAAAACCGCCCGGGCGCCCATCCACCGCAAACGACGACGCGTCGGCAATACAGGCCGAAACAATGACCACCATTATTCCAACCAGTAGCTTGTCTTCTTTATTTTTCTTTTGGAGTTTCCAAGCGCCACTAAACACAGCACCGAGTATCAAAAAGACACCCAGCATATCGGCAATATAAATCTCAAGCAAGCTGTTTTCGTACATAAAAATTGCTAAGGAACTTTGCGATATATATATAAGGAAGTTATAATATTTTTCATAAAATGGCTTGGTAAAAAGTTTTTACCTATTGATAAATCATCAAAAGGCAACACTTACGCCTTTACGAAAGAAAAACGCAGGCTCAATCGAGACTGCGTTTTAAATTTTAGATCCTGCTCCTTCGAACCTAACTCAACTAAGGCTACAAGTAGCCAAGTTTCGTATATCGACTTCGGCGCGACGCGCCTCCGCTCAGGATGAAAAAAACGTAGGCTCAAAGGAAGCCTACGTTTGCGAATGTATTTCTCTTATTGATTAACGGACGACTCTTCTGTCATCAGCAGTTTTATCAATAAAGGCCTGAACTGTCATTTGACCCTGGTCACCTTCCTTGCGCTTGCGAACAGAAACCAAGTTATCAGAGGCTTCCTTTTCGCCTACAATAAGAATGTAGGGGACCTTTTGAATTTCACACTGACGAATTTTATATCCCAACTTTTCATTGGACTCGTCTGTTTCAACCCTAATCCCGGCATTCACGAGTTCGCGTTCCACGGATTTCGCGTAGTCCACGAACTTCTCGGAAATCGGGAGCACGCGGGCCTGCACCGGAGCGAGCCACAGCGGGAAATCGCCCATGAATTCTTCAATCAAAATACCGAGGAAGCGTTCGATGGAACCCACGGCGGCGCGGTGCAACATCACCGGAATGTGCTTCTGGTTGTCCTTACCGACATATTCAGCACCAAGGCGCTGCGGGAGGTTGAAGTCCACCTGGATCGTACCGCACTGCCAATCACGTCCGAGGCTGTCCTTCAGCGTGAATTCGAGCTTCGGGCCATAGAAGGCGCCTTCACCCGGGTTCAAGATGTAGTCGAGGCCAGCGAGCTGCGTGGCTTCGGCGAGGGCGGCTTCAGCCTTGTCCCAAATTTCGTCGGAACCCACGCGCTTTTCGGGGCGGGTGGAGAACTTCACCACGATATCGTCAAAACCGAAGTCGTGGTAGATTTCCTTGACGAGGGCGCAGAAGTCTGCCACTTCGCTTGCAATTTGGTCTTCGGTACAGAAGATGTGGGCGTCGTCCTGCACAAAGCCGCGCACGCGCATCAGGCCGTGCATCGTACCGGCAGGTTCGTAACGGTGGCACTTACCGAATTCGGCAAGGCGCATCGGAAGGTCACGCCAGCTGCGCAGGCCAGTGTTGAAAATCTGGATGTGGCAGGGGCAGTTCATCGGCTTCACAGCCATTTCCACGTCGCCAGCGAGAGTCTTGAACATGTTCTCGTTGTACTTGTCGGCGTGGCCGGACTTGATCCACAAAGTCTTGTTCACGATTTCCGGAGTGATCACTTCCTGGTAGCCACGACGGTCAATCTTGCCGCGGATGTAGTCCTTGAGGGCGTTCACCATCTTGGTGCCCTTCGGGTGCCAGAACACCATGCCCGGAGAATGGTCTTCGATATGGTAGAGGTCCATTTCCTTACCGATCTTGCGGTGGTCGCGCTTTTCGGCTTCTTCGAGGAACTTCAAGTAAGTTTCGAGGCCTTCCTTGTCGGCAAAGCAGGTTCCGTACACGCGGGTCAGCTGGTCGCTGTTCTGGTCGCCATGCCAGTAGGCACCGGCGAGGCTCAGCACCTTGAAAGCCTTGAGCTTGCCCGTAGAGGGCACGTGAGGACCGGCACAGAGGTCTTCCCAGTTCTTGCCCGGTTCGCCAGTCACGTAGAAGCTGAGGGTGCCGTCGCTGCCTTCGCGGGCGAGAGCGCGTTCAGCGTTGTCCGTCTTGTACTTGTCGCCTTCGGTGCGCTTCAGGCCATCGGCGGCGCTAACTTCGCAACGGGTAAACGGACGGTCTTCCTTGATGATTTCCTTCATGCGCTTTTCGATGCGCTCGAAATCGGACTGCTGGATCGGAGTCGGAGTCATCAAATCGTAGTAGAAACCCTTTTCGATAGCCGGACCGTAGGCGAGCTTGGTGCCCGGGAACAGGTCGCAGATGGCTTCGGCAAGCACGTGGCTGCAGCTGTGACGCAGGAGCATCAGAGCATCCGGGTCGTCGTTGCTCGGCGTGATAATCTTGATGGTGCCGCTCTCGGTGAGCGGGCGCGTGAGGTCGAGGACCTTATCGCCGAGTTTGACGCCAAGCGCCTTGCGTGCAAGACCTTCGGAAATGCCCTTCGCAATTTCGAGGCCGGTGGTGCCCGATGCTACGGAACGTACGGAGCCATCGGGGAAAGTGAGATCGATTTGTGACATAGGTAATCCTTTTTGTGGGCGGTTCTCGCCCGGTTCCCCAGAAATACGACATCTGGCGGTGCGCGGTAAGATAGAAAAAGACTATAAGAGTGGCTAGTGCAACTAATCCGCAAGGAACCAATAAATCAATGATAAATCCATGTGCTTATGGCTCGAACGTTCAATTCAGAATCCAGCAAGACATAACCATCATTGTTATATCCTTGTGCAAACAGGACAAAAACGGAATCCTTAGTATTCTTTGTTGAAACCTCATAACGATGAAACAAAGCTAGCGACGGAATACACATATAACCCCGAACACCCGTTTCTTCCGATACATTTTTGACAAGCCCATTCTTTACAACAAACAATTCATTAGCCGTACTCGTCATATCACAATATGCCGAATCAATGAGCAGAGTCGTTGAGACTTCGCAAAATGTCATGCCATCCTGAAATGTGTATACAGGTTTTACAACAACATCTTTAGGCGTAGCTGCTCGCATTCCACTATCTAAATCCATCATTCTCTTTTTCTTAAGATACCGTTGGATAATTTTATCCTTAATTTCTTTTGAAACTGAATCGGCTGTCAATTTCGGGAGAATTTTTTCGACACGCGTCCCTTTAGGAACAGCCAACAACGGAGGATAGGTAGGGCCATCCCAAATATATCGAGAATGAAGTGTGGAATCAAATTTAAGTTTGGTTTTTAAGGGCTTTGCTATCGAAACGAAACCAAATTCGCCACCGTATGTAGCTTTTGAAGGTTTTAGAGTTCCTACATTGATGTACTTTCCATCAGCATTAATGATTTGCCACGGATTTTTCATAATTTGATGAGAACAGGAGCTTGATTCAGATAAGACATCACTAAAACGACGCCCCTTCACTCGCGAATGGAATTTTTCAAATAAACAAGAACGAGTCCAACCAGAATCCGTCCGTACAAAAGCCAATCTGATTTCATCCTTAATTAGTTTTTGATAGGAATCTACTTCAACAAATCCAATTGCAGTCATCTCCTTGCTAACAGAGTTGACTGGTAGCAGAAACATTGTAAGCAGAAGGGCAAAAATCTTTGTGAAGTTCATAGCGTATAATAAATAAGTTAATTAAGTTATGGATTAATATAGAATAAGTTTTACTTGACAAAGATTGTCAAGAGGAATAGATAGTGTCTTGGTTGATAAGATTCCTTCCATAAATAGGAAGTCTCTTGACGCAGACTTTCTATTTGTGTATATTATAGCCGATATTCGATAATCCTCGCGACAGTCGACATAGACCTTCGGGTCCGTACGTGCATTCGCGGCGAGGCGCATCCACCTTCTTGTTGATGCTGTTGGATAGCTGGTAGGAACACGACCTACTCGAGTTCACTCGAATGAGT
>JAEEGK010021947.1_pt1 | contig 13453 bp, 6 predicted proteins | sample 8958771 | NCBI WGS metagenome assembly JAEEGK01 (sample SAMN16246547, study PRJNA631951) | gut metagenome | biome: gut microbiome; feature: rumen; material: SC-attached | host: Bos | place: Iran: Karaj | collected 2018-10 | reverse complement strand
CCGCCACATCAAGGACATGGGTTGAAAAGAAAACAGCCGAACCTTCGGCACACATCTCTCTCATGATCTCTTTTAATGTGAATGAGGCCTTGGGGTCGAGTCCCACAAAAGGCTCGTCGAGCACAAGGAGAAGCGGTTTATGGATGAGCGCCGAGATGATCGCCACCTTTTGCTTCATACCGTGTGAATAAGAAGATATAAGATCGTTTAAGGCATCCGATATCTCAAAGCGGGCTGCGTATTCCATGATACGCGACTTTCTGTCACTCTCGGAAAGTCCGAACGCATCGGAAATGAAGTTAAGATACTGTATGCCGGTAAGATTTTCGTATATATCCGGGTTGTCGGGAATATATGCCGTCACCTTCTTACATGCAAGCGGATCCTTTTTAACGTCGTGGCCACCGATCGTAATCTCTCCTTCTTCGAAATCCAGCACGCCTACGACCGCGCGGATGGTCGTGCTTTTGCCGGCGCCGTTGTGGCCTATGAAACCGAATATGTCGCCTGCTTCAACTTCAAGACTCACATCGTCGCAGGCCTTTTTATCTTTTCCGTAAACTTTTGTGTAATTTTTGATGCTAAGAATACTCATTTCATCCTCCATATTTTTACCGGTTATTTTCCCGGATATGTTCATACAATAGTCCTTACACAAGGTGGAAGGTCAATAACATTTTTAAATTTTTGTGAAAAAAACGAAAATCGGTTGTCTTATCGACCGACTGATGTCACACTGTTATAAGAAGTACAAATCACTTCTCATGATCGATTTATTATATGACACAACTCATTAACCGTGGGTAATACGACGAACAGGCCGTAAATCTTTATATCTGTAAAGGAACATTCTTTTGAACAACAAATACGACAGACAAAATCGAATGCTCATCGCCTTTATTCTGGCACTTATTGTGGCGATAGTTTTTCTTCTTACCAAAATGCATCAAAGGACTGTTTCGGAAAGTTCAAAGACGACACAAGCGTCAACTGTCTCTTCCGAAACTTCTCTTTCAACCGAACCCGAACCTTCTGTTGAAGAAGTAAAGGACCCTGAGCCGGAACCGACATCGGTGGACAGGGAAACAACTTCCGTTTCCGTAAAGGAGACGACAACGCCGGAACACAAACCCTCAGAGCCCGTCGAAGAGATCAAGGCTTCTTCCGGTCCCACAAAGCTCCCCGCCAAAAAGGGCGCTTACGAGCCGATCGAAGTTCCGAAAGAAGTCCGCGGCGTATGGTTTTCGTATCATGAGTGGGAAGATGCACCGAAAAGCGAAAGCGAGTTTAAGGCTTATGCCGATGAGGTGATGACCAATCTTACAGAACTTCACATGAATACGATCTACGTCCATGTGCGTGCCGATTCCGATGCAATGTACCCTTCGGATATCTTCCCGTGGTCAAAATATATTACGGGTACGCAGGGCGAAGATCCCGGGTTCGATCCGTTTCTTTGTATGGTGAATGCCGCTCACGATCACGGCATACGTATACACGCCTGGATAAATCCTTACAGAGTCACTCACAAAGACTGTGCGTGGGAAGATGTCTGTGCGGACAACCCCGCAAGGATATGGTACTTCAGCGGTGAACGCGGAAATGACAGACTTGTTCTTTTGCACGACGGGCAGTACTATTACAATCCTGCCAAAGAGGAAACGAGAAAGCTCATCGAAGACGGTGTAAAAGAGATACTTGAACACTATAACGTGGACGGCATACATCTTGACGATTACTTTTATCCTACGCTAAACGACGGCGACAAATCACTTAGCTTTGACTATCCCGACTACTTATCTTCCGGCTCCGAGTTAAGTGTGACCGAATACCGTCGCGAAAACGTGAACATCCTTGTAAGAGAGCTTTATTCCATCGTTAAAGAATACGATGAGAACATCGAATTCGGCATAAGCCCCGCAGGCAATCTCGATAATCTCTACAGCGACAGGCAGTATTTCACCGATGTCGAGAAATGGATGAGTGAAGAAGGATATATCGATTACATCATCCCGCAGCTCTTCTGGGGATTTGAGATCAAAACAAAAGACAAAAAAGCGGCTCCCTGGGCCTACAAAGCTAACCTAAGCCGCTGGAACAAACTAAGCAGACGTGAAGATGTAGCACTTTATATCGGGCTTCCGATGTACCTTGCCGGAACCGATACGTTCGACAATAACAATACTTCAGAATGGCTGCGTCACGACGACATCATCTCAAGAATGGTAACCACCGCGAGAAAACAAAGCAAAGCAACCGGATTTGTGTTCTACGCTTACAGCTCCTTCTTTAAAGAAACAAGCGAAAAAGAAGTCGAGAACCTCCTCAAAATTTTAAAATGAACCAAGGGGACGATGGTGTTGGTTCATTTATGCTTACATCCCAAAAGCAACGTATTTCGCTATCTTCAGCGTTTACGTTGCTTTTTTTGTTTATTTCACTCTTCAAATGCTACGCAGAAAACGAACTTGCATGTTTACGTAGCTTTTTTTGCCTGCCTTGCTCAAAAAAGGCTACGTGTGTGTTGCGGTTGGACGTTTACGTAGCTTTTTCTTTTTGCCGGCATGTAAAAAGGCTACGTTTCGTGCAGGTTTCTGCATTCACGTAGCCTGAAGCTCTATCTGGAAAGAATAGATTTAGAAATCATTCATTTATAGAGTGTATTTCTAAAGATCTGTCTCTAGAGAGTATATTTCGAAAGGTCTGCCTCGATATCTTCGGAGTACTTGTTCAAGTTCTCGGATATGTTGGTCACGTTGCCGGTCTCGGTAAGAAGCTTGTCGCTTTCGGCAACGATCGAGTCGGAAAGCTGAAGGATCTCTGCGATGGTGGACGCCTGCTCCTGAGTGGTAGCAGCATTGTTGGTGGCAACATCGTTGATGACTTCGATATCGCTTGCGATCTCAAGAATGCCTTCGGTAGCCTTTGCAACATCGCCGTAGATCGAATCAAACGAACTGTTGGCGCGCTCAACACCCGAAAGACAAGCTTCCATATCGCTTACACAGATCTCGGCTTTCTTGCTGATGTCCTCAATGTTCTTGGTGATGCCGTTAACAAGATCTCTGATAGTATCGGTAGCTTCGGATGACTGTCCCGCAAGGCTTCCGACTTCGCTTGCAACAACCGCAAATCCACGTCCCATTTCTCCTGCTCTTGCCGCCTCGATGGAAGCGTTCAAAGAAAGAAGGTTTGTCTGCTCGGAAATAGCGTTGATGGTATCGGTAATGCCGGAGATCTGTTCAACGCTCGCTGCGGTCTCACGGATAAGTTCGGTAAGATCTTTGATCGTATTGTTAAGTGTGGAAACGTTTGCGGTCATTTCTTCCATTTCAGCCTTACCGGTCTTGGAAGAATCCATCGTCTGGTTGCAAAGCTCCTTAACATTTTCTGCACTTACGGAAAGTTTTCCCGAAGTCTGAGCAAGGCTCGTAGCTGCATTTGCAATGTCATCTATCGAATTGTTCATCTGATTGAGAACGCTGTTAAGTCTTTCGATCGACTCGCCCTGAGTCTGGTTGGCATCGGAAAGGGTATGTGATATTTCGAAGCATTCGCCCGCATTCTCGCTCATGTTCTTTGTGATACCCGAAAGATTAACGAGCATGCCTCTCATGTTATCGATATAATCTTTTAAGCTTTCGCTCAATGTGGTTATCTCATTGTTTCCGACGGGTTCGATGGTTACCGTGAAATCGCCGCGGCTGATGTCACCGATCTTCTCGGTTACGACCGATACGGGTTTTAAGTATTTGGCAAGTATGAAATAAAGAAGTGCTGCCAAAGCCAACAGTAATACCGCACCGATCAAAAGAATGGTAATCGCATTTTGAATGATCATAGATGTAATGAACGACCGAGGGATCGCACTTACGACTACCCAGGGGGTTCCGCTTATCTCGGTTGACGCATACATCATCTTGCCGATAGGAGTCGAAGCGGTCTTAACTTTCTTTGCTTCAAGATTCAGAGAAGTATCAAGAGAAGCAAATATCGTTGAAAGTCCCTTTATGTAAGGATCGGAACTGTCGCTTAACGTAGATCCCGCAACACCTTCTATATTGCTTAACAAAATGTCCGAAGTTTCTTTGTTGATGATAAAGTACTTTGTGTCGGGCGAACAGGATTTGAATCCGTTCATCTTTTCCTGTACTTTGTCGAATGTGATATCACAGCTTAAAACCGTATCGTCTTTAACAAGTACCGAACATGCAAGACATGTCTTTCCGGTAGAAGCGTCAAGATAAGGATCGGATGTATAGATCTCGCCCTTATTTTGCAGGGCGCCTACAAACCATGCTCTTCCGGAAAAATCAAACGTATCGTCCGGAACCCAGCCCGATCCGTCAAGGAAACGTCCCGATTTGCCGTATGCCATATAGATATCCTGAGCATCGGGATCGGAAGCCGTGATCTTAAGAAGCATATCAAGAGTGTCGTCGTACTGCATGCTTCTGATGTTTTTGTAAACATCCGCAGTCTGCATAACTCTGGTCTGAACACCGTTCCACCAGTTAAATATCTCATTTGAGTAAGAGATGGATTCCTTGGAAATAACCGATTCGGTAAGATCCGTGATCCTGTCGCTTTGAAGCTTGATATTACCGCCCGTGATCACCACGATGATGATCGCCACAAACAGGATGATCTCAACGGACAAGATCGATTTTAAAGACTTTCTTTTCTTTGTACCCTTCATTTTTATACCTTCCTTTTATTTATTTCGAAACAGACCCTAGGTCATATTTCGACTCAATATCCGCAGAATATGTTAGCATAGGACAATTAACAGAAAGAAAAATGTTACTGCTCAGCGGGGATGAACGCATCATAATTGTCGTACATTCCCTTTATGTCATATACCTCTATCGTGGCACTCTTTTTGCCGGAGCTTACGTCGATACAGTACTTTGCGGGAAAAGACTCAGGCAGGTCAAACAGATACGATACCTGATCGCCTCTGTCGATGATCTTCTCGGTTATAAGATCTCCTCTTATGATCTTATAAGTATTGTCGGGCTGAAGCTCGTAATCTATTGCGTATACCTTTATGTCGGTATTGTCGTAAAGAGCGACCACGGCATATGTATCGGTCGCGGTAATGCTCTCATCTATCGGCATGGGGGCATACCACATACCGAAAGCGTCTTTTGAAGGAGGATTTTCAAGTACATATACAAGCGAGTTCTTAGGCGTCATATCCTTAAAACGCTGCCATGTCACGCGGTCCTGCTTTCTTCGGTAATCAAAATACGCGTACATGTTCTTGTCGATATAGGGCTGAATCTCAACCTCTCCTTCGACATTCTCACCGTTTGGTGTTATGCCTGTGATCTTAACGGTATCGTACTCGTCATACTCACCCGCAAATTCCATCGTAAGCACATCACATTTAAGCTGCGCAAGCCGCCTTCCCGAATAATCGTAAATATCGTTATAGTATGCGTAAACCGCGGAAGTGATATCGTCTCCGCGCCAAATGAGGTTCGATCCGATCAGGTTCTTTTCGATCTCGGACGAAACCGTATTGTAGATCATGTAATCCGATACATTGGGATTTACATGGCACTCTATAACTATCCTGTCGCCCACCACGGTATAACCCATAACGGCATTTATGGGCGCCTCCGCGTAATCAAAAAGTTCGTACGTAAGACTGTTATACTTAAACTCCATCCCGTCGATCGATATCTCCGGCTTAATATCCCCGTCATAATAAGCGCCGTAGATGACGGTAAGAATGCTTTCGATCGACTTCACATTTCCGTCCTTATCGACATTTATCGTATACATCGCAGCGGGACGTTCTTTCTCGAACATCCTGTCATCAAGATCGGGTATGCGGACTTTTTCTTTGTCCATCTTTAACTCATAAACTCCCATGTCGGGCTCTGAGTCGTAGAATTTGGCATTTATGTGGCGTTCGGTGTAATCCTCGTACGTCTCGTATTTATGTGCCACCATGTTTTCGCAAGTAAGCGTGCTTCCTTCGTAAGCCCATACGAAAACATCGTAAGTTCCGGCGTCCGGCCTTTCATGCTCTTTGGTGAGCGTGTTGTCCCTTGTCAGATACCATTCAACCTCACCGTAATTGTTCTCATCGGGGAACTCCGCAAACATCGCATCCGTAACATAAGGAACGCCGTTGCCAAGAAGTCTAAGATAAAGATAGTCCTTGCCCGCTCCTCTTCCCACGTAGTAATCCCCGTGAAATCCGTCGGAGTCCTCGTTCATGATCGTGTAGTAATCACCGAAAGGAAGGCTCGAAAGACCGCTAAAATTCATGTTGTATTCAAGAAATCTGCCTTCCGTGTCGCCGGGCTTGTCGGCTGTCAGCTCAAGCGTACCGGAAGCTTCATATATATCGTCATTACGGGAAAAAGAAAGCGCGCCGTCCTTTGAGATCTTAAGCTTTGCGTATTCTTTGCCCGAATAAGGACCCACAAACGACCACTCGCCTTCAAGAAAGCTCATGACCGAGGCTTTGTCTTTATAATCTATGGAAAACTCGGTGTCTGTCACAACAGGCTCTTCATCGGGCTTGTCGGTGACAACACTGACCGGCGTTAGATCGGCAGACGAAGTACTGTCCGTCGATTCCACGGTAACATTTTCCTGCCCCCCTTGTAACTTACACCCCGCCAAACATATGCCAAGTACCGTTATAAAACTGACTGTCCTAAGAAAGCGTTTCATGGCTCCTCCTATAATGAGTGGTGGTTATATTATTATAGTATTTTGAACGGTTTTCTTCAACCAAGAGGCACCTTATTCGGGCAAAAGAAAAAACAGGCAAGCTTTCGCTTACCTGCTTTCTCTTTTTATGATGCAATTAACATTATTTGCTGTTATTCTTCTTGTTTTTGATCACTCTTCTGGTGGTCTCTCCTGCCGTTGCGATAACTGCAAGACCTGCAAGGATCAATAACCAAAGCCAATTGCTTGCTTCCTCTGAGGGTGCTGCCGTTGTAGCTGTTGCCTCGTCTGTTACTGTAAAGGTAGGCTTAGCTGCCGTAGCACTTGCTTCATCGGGGATATCTGCTTCTGTGTTTGCTGTAGTAGGCTCTGCTGCCGTAGCGCTTTCCTCATCGGGAATATCAAGTTCGTCCGATGTTGTAACAACAGGTGTACCTGCGGGTGTAACTCTGCCGGTGCTTACTACTGCCGGTGCAGCGGGAACATTTTCTTCAGCCGGTGCTTCGTCGTTACCCTGATCGTCATTGTTAACCTGAGTATCGTTGTTGGTTGCAGGTGCAGGTCTCTCAGCCTTTTCCTTAGCAAGCTTGTCTGCTTCCTTAGCTGCTTCCTTAGCTGCTTCTGCTTCATCGGAAGCCTTTGCAAGATCTTCTTCTGCATTTAAGAATGTCTTAAACGCCTTCTCAACTGCCTTCTCTGCTACTTCCAACTCTTTAAGCTTAACATGCTTGAGATATTTAAGTTCATCAAGTCTTGCCTGTGCTGCGTTAAGAGCTTCTCTTGCTGCGTTGTAGAAATCAAGTGCTTCCTTTTCTTTTTCAGCTGCTTCAGCTGCTGCCTTAGCTGCATCTGCTGCCTTAGCCGATGCCTGAGCTGCTGCGATCTGATCGAATGTTGCGGAGTATACTGCAAATTCTGCTTCGTCAATCTTGGTTATTGTGGTACCTTCGTTACATGTAGCAACCAAAAGAGCGTAATTTACCCAAGGATTCACAGGATTTAAACTATATTTGATATCGAGAAGTCCGCGGACAAAAGCGCCACCGCCAATCAGGAAGAATGAAGCACCGTATGCATTTGTATCATCTGTAAGCATTTTCAATGCATCCTGATCTTTTTCAGCATCATTGAGAAGCTTCAATAATTCTTCTTCCTCTGCTTTGTCAAGATATGTTACTTCTGCATCGTCGTTGTAGATGTAGTTCTCAACAAGACTGAGACCCGTCTTAGCGGAAGCAAGATTGGTGGTTGCATCGTCTACAGCCTTCTGAGCAGCTGCTTTCTTGCTTTCTGCCTTCGTCTTATTTTTTCTGGCTTCATCTGCAGAGGGTTTCAACAGTCCTTTGTATACCTCGACAGTACTCTTCTCGCTTTCAGCAGTATTTTTATTCTGGACTGCCTCTTCTTTAGTCTGTTTTGCTGTTTGGATAGCTGCATTTGCTGCCTCAACTTTAGCTTTTGCTGCGTTTATTTCTGCCTGGGAGTAATATGTGTATACCCATCTTCTTTTGGACCAGCTATAACGTGACGATTTTACCGTGCTCGTAGTCGCCTTAGCTGCATCTTCGTTGTCTTTGATAATCTTTTCATTATCTTTGATGGTCTTATCAGCAGCCTTAATCGTATTGTCATAGCCTTCGATCTCTTTAGCCTTATCAGCGATATTCTGCTTGATACCTTCGTACTGAGTAATTGTAGCATCATATCCCTTTATAAGTTCATCCTGTTGCTCATCAACAGTCGTCTTGTTTGCTTTTGCTTCCTCTAAAGTACTCTGAGCTGTTGTTACAGCGTCTTTAACCTGTTTGTAGTTCTTGTTCTGGTTGGTAAGCTTAGCAAGTTCATCGATCGTAAGGTTTGCTGCAGTTGCTGCTTCATCAGCCTTGTCTGACGCGATCTTTGCCTGTGCTGCTGCGGTCTCGGCTGCTTTCTGTGCGGTTTGCTTTTTCCACATTGCAGCGTCATAAGCGCCCTTAGCATAGTCAAGAACTGCCTTTGTTTCATTAAGTCTATTCTGTGCTACTGTCAAAGCTATGTTTGCCTGATCAATAAGGCTGTTTGTAGCTTTCTTTTCTCCCTTAAGAAGTTCGTTTGCTTCTTCAGCAAGTTTCTGAACGTCTTCCAAAGCCTTGTTGTAAGCGTTTTCCGCATCGCTGTATGCCTTCTGAGCATCGGCTTCTGCTGCTACAGCTGCATCGGCTTCTTCCTGAGCCTTCTGTGCTGCAAGGATCGCTTCGTCACGATATTCAGCCTTCTTAACTGCTTCGAGTGCCAACTGAGCGTTGTCTTCTGCCTTATCTGCAGCATCTACGGCCTCAGCGAGATCATTCATCTTGCCGTCAACCACTTCTTTTGCATCTCCGAGGATCTTTCCTGCATTTTCCTCGAAAGCACTCGTTGTACTACCCTTTAATTCATTGAAGTCATCTTTGGCTTCAACTGCTTTTTCATTCATCTTCACAGCAAAGTCGGTTCTGTTCTGACCTTTGATGTGAACGTTTAATTCATCGTCTTCCTCGTCGGGTTCGGGTTCAGCGACCGGACGAGTTGTTGTATTTGTAGTTGTCGTTGTGGATGTAGTCGATGAATGTACTTCAACACCGGGTGCTACCCAAATACCATCAACAACTGCCAGCTCTTCCTTTTTTACTTCCTTTTTTAATTCCTCTTTTACCTCTTTTTTCATAGGCTCATCTTTTTCGTCTACTATATCGGCAACTCTGTCGACTCTCTCATAAAGCTTCTCTGCTGCCTTAAGTGCGCTCTCTGCTGCGCTCTGAGCCTTATCTGCTTTTTGCTGTGCATCGTATGCAGCCTTGTCTGCCTTCTCAGCCGCGTCTACAGCATCCTTTAATTCATCTGAACTGTACTCGAGCTTATCTGCTGCTCCGTATGTATCGTCCTGTGCTACCTCGGTCGAGATAGGTGCCTTTACATTACCTTCTGCCATTGCGCTCATAGGCTGCAATAACATTCCGGCGCTTAAGATGATTGATGCAACTCTTACTACTGTTTTTCTTCTCATTTCTGTTCCCCTTCTTAAAATTTGTCCCGTCGCTTCCGCGACATTAATCGGTTGTTAATTGCATTTCGTATATAAAGACTTCACTTTTTACAAAAACGGCTCAAAAAAATTCAAAAAAATTTTAAAAAAATAAAAAAATCCCGATTTTGGCTTAAAATGGGGATTTTCTTGATAACACTATTTTGATTAAAACTTTAACTATCTTACTTTACCCTGAAGAATAAAGAGGACAACATCCAAAACCGATTCGTTTTCTTTGATCACCAATGCAACTTTTCTTTTTGCCCGACTGAGTCCGTGGAACAGCTTTCTTACCTTAAAATCATCGATATCGCCCGATAAGAACGCATCGGCTTTAAGAGCGGAGGCATTTCTAAGATTACCTTCTTCGTCGTAGCAAAACGAGGAGTCCATAAGCATAACGACTTTGTCGAACTCTTTGCACGTTGCTTCTACGGCATCGATCTCGAAACTTTTTTCTTTGTCCGCGCCGGGGCCCAATAGCGAACCGTTATCGATATTGTTGTCTCTTAAATATATAAAACCGTCCTTCTCCATGATAGCGATAAGGTCGGCCGCTTCTTCGTCGTTTGCGGCATAAGCGACCTTGACCGACGGATAATCGTGCCTGGGAGAGCGCTTCAAAAAGCTCATAAGGCAATTAATGAACGAAGAAAGCTCAGCGTTAAGCCTTATCCTGTTGGTGAGCTTAAAGCCTGTGAACCCGGGAAGGGCTTCGATTATCTCGGCGCCGTAGCCCGCGCGTTCTCCCTGCGCTATGGCATCTTCCTTGTCGTACGAAAAGATGACGGGTGCGCACATACGCCCGGATATCGCGATTATCTCATCAAGCAGAGCAGTGTTTATCCTGTGGCCCTCGTCCACAAGTATCACTTTGTAATCGCCTGTCACCTCTATGCTCTTATTGTCTTCGCAATAAAAGAAATCGATCCTCTTAAGGCGATCGTCAAGCTCCTCGAGCCCTTTAAGGTGCGTTCCGAAATGGAGAACGCAGACTTTATCGCACTTTGAAAGCCTCATTGCAAGATCGTACAAAAGGATCGTCTTTCCCGTTCCGGGAAGTCCCGTGAAGCCGCAATATACGGGAGAAGGAGCGTTTTCTTCTTTCTTTAATAACTTAAGTATCTGCCTTTCGATATCCTTCTGCTGGGAAGTGAGGAAATACTCCTGACGAAGAAACCTTCCGGGGTCCGTAAGCGGTGATATCAGATAATCTTCTTCTTTGAAAAGCTCTTCGATATCTCCCTTGTAGCAGTCGCCCTGTTCGATCATCACCTCGGCGAGATCTTCGAAATCGGTCTCCACAAGTTTAAGTGAGTTCGACAGACGCACCAGGCGGTCGTAGTTGCTTATATAAGTATAAAAGTGCATGTCGAGGCCGAGCGTGGAAAGATAATATCTGTTCTGCAAAAGCTGATCTCTTATGACTTCGTCGGAAACATTGCCGCTCTTTAACTCGATGTTTATGACCGACTTTTCACCCACTCTCAAAAGATCGAACTCTTTCCCGAGTTTGGGCATGGTGAAAGAATAAAAGAAAGAAAGCTCGGGACCGTTTGTAAGGAAAGGGGCGATGTTGTCGGTAAACGCCTTAAGTCCCTCGATCTCCCACTCTTTTATCTTAAGAAAGCGGCTTCTTTGAGATAACTGCCTGTCAAGTTTGGCAAGCCGCTCGGGATCTGTGATTCTTGTAAGTGCGTAAATGTTTACAGGTTTCATGTTAAAAATTACTATTATTATTTTTATTTAGATTATATCATTAACCGGTAACAATGTATTATCTGAAAGTATATGCATGGCGCTTTTTTTCGGCATGCATTTAATGAGGCATTTATATATGAAGAACACTCGCTCCAATACCATGGATATGACGGAGGGAAAGAGCCTGCCTCTTATCCTCACTTTTGCGCTTCCCATGCTTCTTGGGAACATTTTTCAACAGCTTTACAATCTGGCCGATTCGGTCATAGTCGGAAAGCTCGTCGGTGCGGATGCGCTTGCTGCGATCGGTGCCACTTCCTCGATCACTTTTTTCTTTTTCGCGCTTTGCAACGGCATAGGCTCCGCAGGCGGAATAATAGCTTCACAGCTGTACGGCGGCAAAAACTACAAGATGGTCAAGAAATGTATTTCAAACACCGCCTACATAATGATAATCTTTCCGGCGATCGTCGGAACGGTCGCTTTCATTACAAGTAAGCCGCTCCTTGAATTTCTGGATACGCCAAAGAACGTCCTGCCCGATTCGCTCGCATATGTTCACATCATGTGCGTGGGCATCATCTTTGTTTCGCTTTACAATTTTATCTCGTCGATGCTTCGTGCTTTCGGCGATTCGAAGTCTCCGCTTTACTTTTTGATCTTTTCGTGTGTTGTAAACGTCGGCCTCGATATTTTATTTGTATATGCATTTAAACTCGGTGTGCGCGGTGCGGGATATGCGACCATCATCTCACAGTTTTTGGCAGGCTTCGGAGCACTTATATACGCAACCAAAAAAAATGAATTTTTCAAACTTGAAAAGGACGATCTTACACCTCACTTTGAACTCATAAAAAGAACGATCTCGCTGGGCATTCCGCTTTCTTTACAGTTTTCGCTCATCGCCGTATCGTGCATGGCACTTCAGAAGGTCGTTAACGGATTCGGTGCGGTCGCAATGGCAGCCTTTGCCGCCACCAGCAGAATAGAACAGCTCATACATCAGCCTTACCAGACTTTGAGCGCAGCGCTTTCAACCTTCACCGGGCAGAATTACGGCGCCAAAAAGCCCGCGCGTATGTCCGACGGATACAAGAAAAGCTTCCTGATAATGGTGATCTTCTCGCTTGTCATGTGGCCTGTCATGACTGTGTTCGGTCATCAGGTAATAAAGCTCTTTGTTAACGAGCCGGAGGTTATAGAGATGGGCGCAAAAGCGCTTACCATCACGAGCATATTCTACGTGTGCCTGGGCGCGATATATGTCATAAGAGGCGTACTAAACGGTATGGGAGACGGTTTCTTTGCACTGCTCAACGGTATTGTTGAAGTCATCGGACGTTTCACCGTTCCTTTCATATTGACCGCCATTCCGTTCATAGGACTTTGGGGCATATGGTGGTCGGTCGGAGTCGTTTGGTTCTTAAGCGGCTTTACGGCATGGCTTCGATATGTATACTATAAGAAGAAAAAACTATCGCACATATTTGAATGACCTATAAGGGGGACCGATGAAACTATTCAACTATCTTTCCGTAATCGATCCGCAATATTCTGTCACACCTTTTTGCGACATCCGGATCGTGAGTTACTATCAATGCAGTTGTTTTACTTTCATCGACACGTTTTCGTATTATGTCTAGGATAAGGCCTGAGTTATACTCATCCAGTGAGCCTGTAGGCTCATCAGCCAGAAGGATCATCTTATTATCTACAAGGGCACGTACAATAGCTACTCTTTGTTTTTCGCCATTGGACAGATTAAATGGATATTCACCCATCTTTTTTTCGAGTCCTACTTCTTCAAGAAGATCCTTTACCTTGCCATATTTATGCTCTTTATATTCCTTGGTTCTGACAGCAAACGTCACATTATCCAAAACAGTCTTCCGGTTTATAAGAGCAAAGTCCTGTAAAACGAAACCTATCTTTTCGCGCCTCAATTTAAATAAAGAATTTGAATCGGTATAGTCAGTCAAATTATCATCAATTGAAACCACACCGGATGTA
>JAEEGK010021946.1_pt1 | contig 13454 bp, 5 predicted proteins | sample 8958771 | NCBI WGS metagenome assembly JAEEGK01 (sample SAMN16246547, study PRJNA631951) | gut metagenome | biome: gut microbiome; feature: rumen; material: SC-attached | host: Bos | place: Iran: Karaj | collected 2018-10 | reverse complement strand
GAAATATTTATGATAATATTAGGAAATTTCTACAATTTCAATTAACTGTTAATTTCTGTGCTTGTATACTTGTTTTTATTTGTGCTTGTGTTGGAAATGAAACTCCATTAACTTCCATTCAAATGCTTTGGGTTAACTTAATTATGGATTCTTTAGGAAGTTTAGCTTTGGCAACAGAACCACCTTATGATGAACTTCTTCAAAGAGCTCCAACAAAAAGAAATGAACATATAATTAATGGTAGAATGTGGAAACATATATCAATTCAAGCATTATGTGAATTAATACTTTTATTCGTATTATATTTAGTCGCACCGAAATTTATTAAAGAACAAAATTATGTTAGATTAGCTGAGAATCAAATTATTAATTATTGTTATAAACAACTTCCTGGAAAAGGAAAATTAGATCATATTATTTATGGTACTTCAAGTAAATGGTCTTCAAGTGTTAAATTAAAAGGAAATGAAGAATCCTGTGGTAAATATGCAGAAAGACAAGATTTAAGTGTTGCTTTTAAAGAATATCAAAATTCAAATGGAAGTACAGTTCATATGACAATTATATTTAATGTCTTTGTATATTATACTTTATTTAATCAAATTAATTGTAGAGTTTTAGACGATTCATTTAACATTTTAGTTAGAATAACTAGATCAATATTATTTGTTGTTATTGCTCTTTTTGAAATGGCACTTCAAGTTGTATTGGTTACATTTGGAAATACTGTTTTTCATTGTGTCGAAAATGGATTGACTGGAACTCAATGGGGAATTTCTTTTGGTTTTGGAGCTGTTACTTTTGTTGTTAGTATAATTTGTAAGGTAATTCCTCTTGAAATTCTCATTGATAAACGTTTAGGAACAGTTGAAGATTCAAATGAGGATGATGAAGGTGTTAATGATAATAATATTGGAGATGTTGATGTAAATAAAGTTCAAAGTGAAAGAGATGATGAAAATAAGGAGTATTTGAAAATGAATGATAATGAAAACCAGAAATAAGTTAAAAAATGGTTATTTTTTTGGTTTTGTTTGAATATAAAATAAATTATTTACGTTGTCCTTTTATTTTTATTTTTTAAGTTATTGTTTTTTTGATTAAAAAATAAGATATTTTTTATATTATTCTTTGAAATAATTTACTTTTATTAAGAAATTGATTATTAATGAAATAGATTATATATAATATAATCCTAATAAATATATTATAAATACCAAGAATTTTTAGTTTTTTGAATATAGAAGTTCATTTAATTAATTGAAAATTAATAGAAAAAAAAATAAATTAAAATCTAAAAAAAATAAATATTCAAATATCAAATAATAATTAAAAAGACAAAAATTAAAAATTTAAAGTTAATCAAAGGAATTTTCTAAAGAATTATCATCAATTTTTTCACTAAAAATATCACTATCATCATCACTTATTTTTCTTCTCATAATAGAATTAAACATATCTTCTTGTGCAAAACTAATCATAATTGCTTTAAATTGTTCGAAATTAATTACTTGATTTCCATTACTTAAAAATTCATTTTTTAATTCATTAATCGTATTAATATCAATATCACTTTTTAATCCTAAAAATTTAAGAATGTCATTAAAAGAAATAAATCCATTTTTATTTAAATCAAAAAAATTAAAAGCAGCATTCAAATTTAAATTAGTAAATAAACTTTCTTTTGGAATAACAACTCTAATAAATTCTTCATATTCAATATTACCACTATTATTAAAATCAATAGATTCAATTATTTTATCTAATTCTTCTAATTCAATATTAATTCCTTCATTTTGATAAACTTTATATAATTCATCTTTTGATAATTTTCCATCAAAATTTAAATCAAATTTATAGAAAATTTTCTTTAATTTTTTCAAATAATATTTTTGAGCAAAATTATGAGATAAAAAAGAAAGAACAATTTGATAAAATTTTGAATGTTTAGTAAAAGAAAAATTCCTAATTGAAAATAAAATATTTTTACAATTTATTTGTTTATAAAATAAATTATATGTTTCTGATTTAAAAAAAGGATGTTTTAAAGCATTATAAGCAGAAATTCTTTCATTTTTATTATAAATTAAACATTTTTTAATTAAATCTTTTGCTTCATTTGAAATACTTTTAAATATTATTGAATCAAATTCATATTTTCCATTTAAAATTTTTTTTGAAATTTCTTCTTCATTTTTCCCTCTAAAAGGATAAGTTCCAGTTAAAAGAACATATAATATAACTCCACAAGACCAAATATCACATTTTTCATTATAATTATTTAATAAAACTTCAGGTGAACAATATGATAAAGTACCTATTGTTTCTTCAAAACTTTTTTTATATTTATTAAACATTTTTGCACAACCAAAGTCAATAAATTTTAATTCAAAATTCCTTATTTCTTCTTTTTTAATGCTTAATCTTTTTTGAAATGTATGTGATTTATGAATTGTATTTTCTTCATTATAATTATTTTGATTAATTTTATATATATCTTCTTGAACAGAAGATATAAAATTTTTATTTTTTTTATTTTGAATATAATCTTTTGTACTTTCTTCAGAAATATTATCGACCATAATATTTTCTAATTTTAAATCTCCATGAAAAATATTTCTAGAATGTAAATATGAAACTCCAGAAAAAATTTGAAACATTAAAATTTTAGCAATTGATTCAGGAAAATATTTAATAATATGTAATTTTTCATTTAAATCACCATCAGAACAATATTCATTAATTAAATAATAATTACTGTTATCAACATAATATTCATATAATTTAACACAAAAAGGATGATCTAAAGTTTTTAAAATATCAATTTCTTGAATAATATCTAATTCAGTAAATCCAAGAGTTAAATTATCTTTTGGAATAATTTTCATTGAACGAATATTTTTTGTTATATTATGTTCAACCATATAAACATTTCCAAATGAACCATTTCCAATATATTTAATAATTTTATAATTATTAAATGGATTTCCTTTATTTTCTTTTATTATATTTTCTGTTCCAATTGATAAATTTGATAATGAGGTTATTTTTTTATTTTCATTTAATATAAATTTTATTTCATTTGATGGAAGATGTAATTCAGTTGGATTTTTTAATTTTGGAGAACTATCATCATTTGTTGATGAATAATTTGAAAATGATCTATTTATTTTATTATATGAATTATGTTGTTCATTTTCTAATAAATCTTCATTGTTTATACAACATACTTTATCAATGATATAATTCCCCATTTTTTCAAATTTTAAATCTTTTTTATTTTTTTTTTATTCTTTTTTCAAATAAAGATTTCCCTTATTCCATTAAATAGTAATGATAATTTTTTAAACTCATAAAATTATTTCATTACATTATATTTAAAACCCAAAATTAAAGTTATAATAATGAATAAAACTGTAATTTTTTTCAGAATTCAAAGTAAAATACTTTTTTTATAAAAAATAATTAAAATTATTCATGCTATGTATTATCATATTATTAATTGAGAATTAATTCTTTTTTCAGAATTAAGAATTGAACATTTTTATATTTTCAGAATATTAAAGGTTATTTGAAAATAGATTGTAAAAATTATTATAATATAAAAAATAATTTATCGATTTTCTTTTTATTTTAAAATATATTTATTAATATTTTCTTAATAATTATTATACATTCAAATTAGGAAATATATACTATTATTAATAAAACTTTAATATTAATTGGGAATATTTTGATTTTATTTTTTTTAATTTTAAAAAGTGATTGATTGAATTAGATTTTTATTTTTAAAAACACTAGATTCAAATATTAAAATCAAAATCAAAAATTTCTTACAAATTATTTATAAAACATTTTTTAAAAAAATATAAATAATTATATAAACAAGAAAAACAATGTAAAAATAAATATTAATAGATATCTAATAAATATAATAAAAAATTATTTATTCAAGAACGAGTTTTTGTATTTAAATAATATTTAAAAGATAAAGAATAAAGAGATTTTTATTTTTTTTTGAATATTAATATCTATTAATATATCTCTTTAATATGATTGAATATGTTTTAGAAATAAATTTACCATATATTATTCTCATTTACAAATATACAAATAAATATATTAAAAAAAATAAAAAATCCTATAATTTTCCTTCATCAATATTTTCAAAAGAAGAAGCAAAACTATTAATACCTTTACAATCTTTTCCAAATTCACTACTTGTGATTGAACTTTCTAAAGTTAGAATATTTTCATTTCTTCTTAATTCATAACTTTGATTTTTTTCTAAAATTGCTTTATTACTTAAATTTTGTGTTGTTTTCATATTTACTATGCTATTAGTATCTTCTTTTGATGAAATTGTTGATTCATTTTTTTTTAAAAAATTTTTATAATCTCTTAATGAATTTATATTTAAATTATTAATTGTTATTTTACTTGTATTATTTATCATACTTTCATTATTTTTTTTACTTAAAATTGACATATTTTCTTCATTTAATTCTGCATTTTTTTCATTTAAATTTTCATTTTCAATTTCTAAAATTTTAATAGTCATATTTTTATCAATAATTAATCTAAACATTAATTCAATTGTATCTGTTAATTTAGAATATATTTTATTTGAACTTAATAACATATAAGTTTCAAATGATAATCCTGCTTGTTTTAAAACTTCTTTAAATTCTTCATTATTAATTCCAAAAGAATTTTTAGAATAATTTAATTCTTCAAAAAAATTATTTGATTTATCAGTAGATTCCATTTGTAATTTATTTTTAAATTGTTGATTCGAATATAAATTAAAATTTTTTATATTTAAATTCCCTATTTTTGGAGTATTTGTACTTCTATAAGTTTTATCTTCATTTAAATTATGTAAAGTATTTTTTAATTTATATTTTAAATTTTCTTTTTCTCTATTTACACTATATAATTGAATTTTACTTTGAGTTTTTAATTGTTCTTTTTCTGTTTCTAATGTTGCAATTAATGCTTCATATTTATCAATTTTTTCATTATTTTTTATTAAATTTTTTGAAATTTTTTCATATATTGTTTTATATGTTAATAATTCATCATTTAATTTTACAATTGCTTTATTTGGATTTAATACTAAAATTTGGTTTTTAATTAATCCTTTTTTTTGTGAATTTATTATATTTTCTTTTTTAATTAATGTTTCTTCTACAATAAATAATTTGGTTTTTAAATCATCATTTTCATCTTTTAAATTTATATTTATTTGTTTTAAATTATTTATTGTTTTTTCAAGAGTAAAATTTTTTTTTGTTAATTCTTCATTAGTTTTTGAATTCATTTTATTTTCATTTTGAAGATTTGATATTATTTTTTTGTATTTATTTTCAGAATTTTTTGATATGAAAGAATCGATTATTTGTTTTGAGACTTTTATATTTGTTTTTAAATCTGAAATATAATGTTTAAGTGATTTATTTTCATTTTCTAATAATTTATAACTTTCAGCATATGAATTTAATAATTTTAAAACTGTTGTTGTTTCAATATTTTTATCTTTGATTATTTTATGAGTTTTATCATGAAAAGACATTAAATTTATTATTTACATTCTAGTTTAAATAATAAAGATAATTTTATTTTTTATTAATACATGATAATTTTTTTTGAATTTATTTGAAGTTTATTCATAGATTTTTTTATTTCCTTAAAAAGAAAGAAATACTTAATATTTGTAACCCATCATAAATTAAATATTAATCATCTAAATTAATAGATTAACTAATTGAATTTATATTTTTTCAATTTTTATTTCCATTTTTATACAAGAAAAATTAAACAAACATGAATTTTTGTTTGATTTTATTTTTTATTATTTATCTAATTAAGAATTTATTATAGATTTTTCATAAATGTTTAAATTCAAAAAAATATCACACAAATTTTTTTAAATAAAATAAAATTTTAAATTAAAATTTTTTTCCTAATTATAATTTAATAAAATGGAAAAAAGTAGTTTAAAGAAAAATTTCCTTTTATCAGAAACAGAAAAATCTAATAATACAATTAAAAGAAGATTTTCAACTAATAATGATTTAATGAATATAAGATTACCTAATTTACAGAATTTTTTCAAAAATAATTTAATTTCAAAACAAGATAAGAAAATAAATAATCAAAAATTATCAAATAATTTAGAAAGAAAAAGCACAAGATATTATAGTGATCATTCATTAGATAATTCAAATAATTCAATAGATTTAAATTCAGGATATAAATCAAGTTCAAATAAAAATTTAACAATAAATGAAAATGAAGATTATTTTCAGATATATCAGAAAAAAAAAATGTCAAGAAATAATATTTTAGTTAAAAAAAATACTAAAGATTTATCTTGTAGTCAAAGTAATAGTAGTACACAAAAAAAAAATAGAACAATAATAAATATTTATAATACTTCTGTTAAAAATTCACCAAAAATTTTTTTATTTTCTTCTTTATTAACTTCTTCTACTTCTGTTCAAAATAGTTCAAATAATATAAATCCATTAAAAAAAAATAATAAAGTCTTAAATGTCAATAAAAAAAAAGTATTATTACCTTCAATGGGTAATTTAAGATATCATCATCATTATAAAACAATAAATAATCATAGTCAAATAAGTTTAAAAAAGAATATTAAATCTAATTCAGTAAAAAAAGAGACATTTAAACTTAATCTTGATAAATTAAATAAAAGTATAAAATTAAAAACAAAATCAAAATTAAAGAAGAAAAGTGTTAATAAAGGTGATAAAGAACATAAAGATCATAAAGATCATAAAGATATTAAAGAAAAAATAAAAAAAAAAAAAACTTTTAAAGATGGACCAGATTATAATGAAAATTTAAGAAATAAATTTATTAAAAAAAATATGAAAGAAAAAGACAATAATCAATTTCAAAAAAAAAAAGAAATTTTTTTTTTAAATTCAACAAAGAAATTAAAAAAATCAATAAAAAATACAATAATAGAAAAAATAGAAGAACAAGAGCAATCATTTGAATTAATATTAAATGATTTTAAACAAGAAGTATTTAAAGAACAAGACAAGAAATCATTAAATAAATTTGAAAAATACATATTTAAAAAAATAATACAAAAACATAAACAAATATTATTTAATAAAATCCCTGATGCAATTCCAGGAAATTTAATAAAAAATTATTTTGAAAATGATTTTTATAATTTAATGCTAAATACATTTTTAAATTCAATTTCATTGAAACATTGTAAAAATACTTCTTATCAAAGCATAAAATCCTTAGAAATGCAAAAATATGGATTTGATTATCAATATAATTTTTATTTTTTATTAGAAAGATTTATTAAAAATGATTTAGTTTTAACACCAGAAGAAAATATTATTTATGATTTAAAAAATGAAAAATCAAAATATAAAAATATGATAAAAGAAACTAAAAATTATTTAAATAAAAAAAAAAAAAACTAAAAGAAAATATTCAATTTATAATAAAATAAAACTTCCTTATACAATTTTAAATACTAATTACTTTAAAAGAAAAAAAGAAAAAATTAATATTGATAGAAGAGTATCATTTATAAGAAGATTAAGATTTAAAAATATCTCTCAAAATAAAAAAAAGACAAAAATTAAATTATTAAAAAATAAATCAATGACAAAAGAAAGTCTAATATTTAGAACAGAAGAAATAAAAATTCAATTAAAGGAAAATTTAAATACAATTGAAGAAATATTATTTTTTTTAATAAAAGAAAATAATTTTAGAGAATTTCAAGATATTCAAGAAAGATTTCAAGTATCACTTGAATCAAAAAATGAAACAGAAGATACTTTCTTAATTTATGCTTCAAAATGTGAAAAAGAAGATTTTGTTAAATTTTTAATTGAAAAAGGAGCATTTTTAAATGCACAAAATAATGAATTAAATACTCCTCTTCATTATGCTTTATCTAATAAAAATTATAAAATATCTGATATGTTATTAAAAGCTGGAGCTGATGAAAAAATTGTTAATAAAATTAATCTTAGTCCTTGGGAATATAAAAATGTATTTGAATAAATTTCTTTTTCTTTGATTTAATATGAAATTGAGGTTTGTTGTAATTAATTTTTTATCATTTTTGAATTATTAAATTATTGTAAAAGATTATTTGTTAAAAGAAGTGGAAATTCTGTTAATTATAATTTTTTAAGATATTATATTTTTCTCTATTTTAAATAGATTGTTGTAATTTATTATTGTTTTATTTTGATATAATTTTACAATTAAAATTATTCAAATTTAATATCTAATTATTAAAAACTATAATTTTTTAAAAAATAAGTTTTTTATGAATTTAATGACAGATGAATTATTTTATCATTTGAATATATTATTATATTACTTGGAATTTTTTTGGTTTTCTTAATAGTTATTTCGTTTCTTTATCTTTAAAAAGTAATATATTAAATAAAATAAATAAACAACATAATTTCAATACTATTTCATTATTATAATAATCCATTTTTTTTTTAATAATCAAAAAAAAAATAATAATAATAATGAAATCAAAAAAGTTTATTTACAAAAAAAGAAAAAATTATAAACAAAATTATTAAATTTTTTTTCAATATTTTTGTTAAATCTTTTAATGAAAATAAAAATTATTTTATGATTATAAAAAAATGAGTATTAATTTTGATAATGAATTAATACAAAATTTTTTTGGAGAAATTTATAGAAGTGTAAGTAAAAGAATTCCCGAAGAAAAAAGATTTGATAATTATGTATTTACTGAAGTAATTAATTTATCTTTTTTTTGTTCTGAGAAAATATTTTCAGTTTTAAAGAATCATAATTCAAATTATATAACAGAAAAAGATTTTACAGAAGGACTTTTTATTTTATATTTTGGTGAAAACAATAAAATAATTGATTTATTATTTTCAATTCTTGATTTTGACAATGATAAAATAATTAATATTGAAGATGTAAAAATCTTTTTTATTCATTTATATTCATCTACTAATCTTAATATTAAAGAAGATAAATTATATAAATTTATAGAATATTTTTTCAATGATAATAATAATTATTCTTTTAATGATTTTAAAAATAAATGTTTATCTTCAAATCCAAATTTAATTTCTTTATTCAAATATTTAATTCATATCAATAAATTTTTTAATTATAAACAATTAGACTTTTATCAAAAAATAAAATATCCAAATAAAAAAAGTTTATATTCAGATTATTTACAATATGAATCAAACTTTCATTTAGATAATTTTATACTTCAAAATGAAGATTTTATTTTAAATAAAGAAGAAAATGAAAATGAATTAAATGAATTAATGAATTTTGAAAATGATATTCATAATACAATGGAAGAAATGGATAATGAAAAAATTAGTTATTCAAAAAATCTTAAATTTAAAACAAATAATAATTTAAATGAAAAAAAATTTCTAAAATGCTTTTTTCAAAGTAGAAGTGAAATTTTGATAGAAAAATCTACAAATAAATTTCTAAAAAATAAAACATCTTATGATAATAATAATGAATTTATTTTTTATCAACAAATTAACAATCAATTAATTAAAGTTAAATTAACAATAATTTATAATATGATATTTTATTATCTTGTTAAAAATGATATTCCTTTTTTCGTGAATATAATTTATTTAAATAATGCTTTTTTGTTGATTAAAGGAAGTGAAAAAATAGAAAATAAACTTTATTTTATTGTTGATTTAATATCAAATATTTATGGAAATTTATTTTTTATAGAATTTTTAAATGATGATATAATAATCATTAAAAAATTTAAAAAAATATATTTTAATCAAAATCCTATTCCAATAATATCAGAGGATTATTCAATTGAAAAAGAAGAAATTGGAAAAGGGAAATATGGTGTTTGTAAAAAATGCTATAAAAAAAATAGTGATAAAATTTATTGTATTAAAATAATAAAAAAATATAATAATAAACAAGGAAAAAATAATTATAAAATTATAATACAAGAAAAAAGTATTTTTAAATTCCTTCAAAAATTTCCTCATGAAAATATTATTCAATGTATAGATATATATGAAGATTATAAACATTTATATTTAATTTATGAATATATTCCATTTGAATTAAAAAAGATATATATTTCATCATCAATTGAAAATGAAAAAGTGAATTATACTTATAAAATAATAAATATTTGTTTTGGTATTTTAAATGGATTAAATCATTTACATTCATATAGTATTATTCATAGAGATATTAAAAATTCAAATATTTTAGTAAATGAAAATTACACTCCTAAAATTATTGATTTTGGCTTTTCTAAAGTTTATGGAAAAAATGAAATGGCTTCTTTTAAATGTGGTTCTTTATTTTTCCAAGCTCCAGAAATTATTTCAGGTCAATTAAATAATAATAAAGTTGATATTTGGGCAACTGGAATTACTTTATATTTTTTATTATATGGTATTGTTCCTTTTTATGATCAATTTACTCAAAATGTTAAAGATAAAATTTGTAATAGTGTTCCTAATTTTTTTCGAAGTAATAATAATGTTTTACAGAATAATATGATTTTAATTGATATTATTAAAGATTGCTTAATTAAAAATAATAATAAAAGACCTTGTGCTTTGGATTTGATTATAAAATATTTTAATCTTTATTGTCATCATAAATAAAAAGTATTATATTTTGAATGTATTTATAATACACTTATTGTTTAGGTGTTATTATTTGTAATAATTTTTTTAATTATTTTATTAAAATATCTTTTAGATTTTATTTTTAAAAAGGTATAATTTGAAATAGTTTCTGAAAATCATATTATAATTCCTAATTCCTAGTTTCTTTTAACATTAGTTTTTTATCAATTGAGTCTAAAATCTTTTATCTTAATTGTCATTATTTATTTTCTCCAGTTAAATAAACCGAACCTAATTCCTTTATTTTTATGAATTTAAATTTCATTTTTAAAACTTTCTTAATTATATAATACTGAGATATATGGAAAAAATAAAAAATCTTTTTTAGAAGATTTATGTGAACATGCTTAAATGATGAGAATGTATCTATGAAATATATTATTGTTCAAATGATAAAAAAACGAAATTTGTTCAACTCTCATTTCAAAAGGTTTTTTTGGTTTTTCAATAATTATAATAATAAAAGATTATCAAGGATTAATTGGGAATAATTTGACAAAAAAATTCAATTTATAAAATTTCAAAATAAATTGAAGGGAAAGTTTTAATTTATTGTTTAAATTTGGACCGCAAAAAAATTGATGTACAGAAATAAAAAATTCTCAAAAGAATTATTGTTAAATTTTTATATATAGATAATAGGAAAAAGAATTTTCAAAGCATTAATATTAGATATCAGGATTAGAAATAATATTTTTTATATTCATTATTCTACTAATAACAAATAAATAATCTATTAACTTTTATTCTTTATTTAATTGTTTATTTGAACAAATTATTTTTTATTATATACTCTACTTTAGTTGTAATTCCCATATATAAAAAATCTTCTTTTTTATTAATTCATCTAATATTCTATTAATGCTTTTATATAATGTAAACATTCTTGAAAAAAATTGAGGAAATTTTCACAATGTCCATTTTAGAAAAAATGTTTGTTTTATACTATTTTTTATATATTTTTTTTAATTATTGTGAATTAACTTTTTTAATATTTTGTAATTTTGCTTTGTTTTTGATAATCTTTTTTAAGTTTTTTTCTTAATAAGTTTTGAAACATTTTTTTATTTATTTGAAGAGTTTTATTTTTTAATAAAATATTCTATATAAAAAAGATATAATAAATGATGAATTTATTTTAATCAAAGAAATCAATACAATTTTAGAATTTTAAATCAAACAAAAAGAAGTATATTAAAAAGATGAATATAAATTAAGTTTAAATAATTTTCCTTTAGATTAAATGAAGATAAAGAAGAAAAAATAAAAAATAGATATTGAGAGTACATAAATTATATTATATTAAAGCAATAAATAGAATTATATCATTATTTCTTTGAAATAAAACTGAAAAAGAAGAGATTTATGAAATACTTGACCATAATACAATATAATATATGACATATGATAAATGAAACTTTAAGTTATGAATTAGATGATGATAATGATAATAGTAATGATAAAATAATATGATAATGATAATAGTGATAATCATAATAAGAAGAGAGGTTATGATGATCTTTAAACATCTTTTATCTAGATAATATTATAAATTTTAAATTCTTTATATATGAAAAAAAGGATTATTAAATTATTGATAAGTTTTCAAGGAAATACTAAAAAATTAATAATTCCCAAATAACTTTTAAAAAAGTCTTAATTAAGTTTTCTAAAAAGAGTATTTAATTAAAAATTTGTTTTAATTTAATTCAAAAAAGTTATCATTGAAAAAAATATTTAAATTATAAAATTTTAAATTATTAATCAATATATAAAATTATTAAGAAGAAAGATATTCAAATAAAAATGAAATCTTTAATAATCTTAATTTTGCTCAATTTTTCATATCAAATAAATTTTGAACTTGTATATATTACTATTCCTCATCAAACAGCTCCAATAGATTCAAATTATATGTTTTATTTAACCTTTTTTTCAACAACTGATATCAAATCTCAAATATCGGAAATAAATAAAAATGAATTTAATTTTAAAAGTTTAGATGATTGTTCTAAAGAAGCGAAAGCCGTTTTAATTGAAGAAGATCCTTATACAAAAGATAATTGTAGTTTTTATATAAGAATTAAATATAACATTAATGCTGAGAAAATAAAATTACCGAATAAAATCGAGGGTTCTAATATATATACAATAACAGTAAATGAAGCATTAATAAATCAAGAATATAATTTAGTGAACGATTTCAATGAATACCTAAATAAAAGTATAGTATTAATTGAAAAAATAAATGAACTTTCAAATGATAAAAGTAGTTTTGATATTAAAGCAGGAATTCCTATATGTAAACAAATATTTGGTACCATTGGAACTGAATTAGAAGTCATGTTAAATGGAGAATCATTATACGAGTGTAAGTTTATAGATATTTCATCTCCATATAATTCTTTTGAAAAGACTATTACTTGTACTGCTACAGAATCAGAGAACACAGTAAATTCAATAAAGTCTTTTAAGTTTGTGCCTCAACTAGATGATGATTATATTTTTTTTTACTCAAAAGAAGAAGAAGGTTCAGTTTGTAGCGATGATGGACCATCAAGTGAAGAAGATAATTCTACAACTTATTGTTCTAATATAGATTTTACAATAATTATTTTTATATTTTTTTTAATTTTTTGAGTTGCTTTTTTTTTGAATATTTTGTTTTGTTTTAAGGATTTTTATATTATGATATTATGATTTTTTTTAGAAAAATGAAGAAATTGGTTTTAAATTATTTTTTTT
>JAEEGK010021945.1_pt1 | contig 13454 bp, 9 predicted proteins | sample 8958771 | NCBI WGS metagenome assembly JAEEGK01 (sample SAMN16246547, study PRJNA631951) | gut metagenome | biome: gut microbiome; feature: rumen; material: SC-attached | host: Bos | place: Iran: Karaj | collected 2018-10 | reverse complement strand
TTAAAGACTTGTTTTTATTTGTAAAAATTTAAAAAAAATATAATGAATTTTAAAACATTTAGAAATTGTTTTTCCTATTCAAAAATATATATAAAATTATATCTACAATCTTAAATATATGTGAGGGCATTATTTTATTATATATAATCTATCATAATTTTTCATTTATATTTTCAAAAAAATATAATTAGAATCTTGAAAATTCTTTTTTATTATCTTTTTCAATTTTATATTTATAATCTTACCTTTAATTATATACCTAATCAATTAATTTTATTATTTTACTAAATTAAAGAATAAAATTTAATAATATATTCGAAATATAAATAAAAAATCTTTTTTTCATAAAAATATCATTTTCTCCAAAAATTTTTTGAATTATCTCCATAAATAATTTTATTAATTAATAATGAATTAAATTTTAAATTTAAAAATTAATTTTAAACATTCTAAAAATTATTTTTTTTCTTAATTTTTATTTTTAAAAATCTAAAAACTAAAAATAATATTAAATATAATAAATAATATTAAAATATTAACTTCCTTGTCTTGCTTCCATTTGAGCTCTATGTGCATAACCTTTACTAAAGAACATTTCTTTATCAAAATCACTATTAGCAAAAGCAAATTTATCAACTTTTTTCATTTTATCACATAATTGTTTATCTCTTTGTTGTTTTCTTTCTAAAGTTTGTAAATCATCTTCATTTCCAAAACCAAAAACTTCAATATTTCCAATATTTAATTTTTCTTTCATTTCTTTAAAAGGTGTTCCTTCTTCAAAAACATCATCATATTGATTAAAATAACTTTGAGAAAATAATTCATTTGAATCTAACCAAAATCTTATTTCTCCTCTTCTAAATCCCATTCCAATTCCAGGTTTAGTTTTTGAAAATTTTTGATTTTTTGAAGAAATAAATAAAATATTATCTTTATCTCCAACACATTTATAAAAATGCATTTTTGGTTCAATACAAAATATCATACTTAAATCATCACCACAAAATTTTTCAAAACATTCTTTAAAATCACTATTTAAATACATTCCTAAAATAATTGAGTCTCCATTTTCATTATAATGACTTATTAATATTATTACTGGTCCAGTAAAACCAATAAATGAATATATTAAATCTGATAAATTATATCCTTGAGTTTTACAATCATATAATTTAAATGCATATGGTTTATTTGAAATATTTGTATTTGATAAACAAAAAAAGAAAAATTGATATATTGGTAATGTTGATGGGGCTTCACTAAATAAAGGAAATGGATTTATTGAATTGTAAAATTCGTCATTTGATTTATTTAATAATGTTGTTTTGAAATAAGTTTTTAAAAATCCATCTAATGCATATAATTTATTGTCTATAAATTCTTGTAAGTTTTGTAATGTTATTGGATTTTCTTTTTCTTCTTTTGGATTTATGTTTGATTTTATAAAATCTGTCATTTCATTATTAAAATCTTCTGTTAATATTTCTTTGTATGGATGTTCTTTTTTCTTTTTTGAAGATTTTTTCTTAAATTTATTGAAGTATATTATTGTTGTAAAATTAAATATATCTACTATTAATTTTAAATCCATTGAATTTTGATCTTCTTCATATGATAATATTTTTCCTTTTAATATGTCATATAATATTAAAAGAGTATTTTTTCTAAAATAAATTGAGTCATCAAAATTTGAATTTGTTTTTATTAAAATATTTGATAATGAAATTATATCAAATAATTTTAAATTATTATCTGTAATTAATTTATCATATTTTTTACTTTTATAATATGAATTTAAATATGATATCAAATTAGATTTTATATTATCAGAAAGATTTAAAAAGGAATCAAACACAAATTTGTCAAATGAGAATTTTTTTTGTTCATTGAGATAATTTTTATAATAAGAAGCAATATTTTTGTTTTCATCATCATCTAAAGTAATCCAAGTAATTTTTTTATTTGAAATTTTTTCACCTGAATTTCCAGTTTGTCCCATTAAAATTATAATATAAAAACATCAATCAATATTTATATATAACAAAAAAAATTATTTAAAATAAAAATAATACGAATATAAAAAAATAATAAATAAATAAATTATATTTAATTTCAATATTACATCAAAAATTTTTTTAATATAAATTATCTTTCTTTTCAATAATGGATGAGATAAACACAAATAATAATTATATCAATTCACAATTAAATTTTAGTACAAGTGAACAACTTCGATTATTTAATGATAAATATAGTGAATATGAATATTTAACAAAAAATATGAATAAAAATAATAATGAAGAAGAAGAAAATTTATCATTTGAAGGAATAATTTCAAAAGAACCATTATCAAATCAATATGAAATAATTCCATATTCATTATTAAATTTATTTCCTAATTGTTTAGTTGGAAGAATAATTTCAAAATTTTTAATAGGAAAAACAACAAAATATCAATATGGAGTTGCAATTTTAATTGGACCAAGAATTGTTTTAACTGTTGCTCACAATTTATTAATTGATGGAATTAAGGCTGATAAAATTTTTTTTTGTCCTATTTCAAATGGTACTTTTTCTCTATGTGAAAATATTATTTCTGATAAATTTTATATTCCTAATGAATTTATTTATTATGGTAATATTAATGAAAAAAAAGAACAATTATTATATGATTGGGGATTAATTTTTTTTAATTGGGATGTTGGTGAATATATTATTAATTCAGTTAATGCTTATTTTAAAGATTATAATGGTTATTTAAAAGAAAATACATGTTTATATCAATTTTTTTTAAATGAACTTTCTAATAATGAAAATTATAATGATGAAAAAATTTCTAAGAATATATTAATTATTTTAGGTTATACTAGTTATGATGAAGCTATAAAATTTAGTGAATATAATATTATAAAAAGTAATAAGAATTGTTTTATAAGAACTAAAAGCTTAAATAGTTCACATAAAATGATTCATCAATCAAATAAACAATTATATAATAATATCAATAATAGTTCAATTAATCAACAAATACAAGGTAAAATTTTTGCTGAATTAGTAGATGAAATTAATCAATCAAATAATAAATTTTTAAATTTAAATATAGAAAAAGAAATAGAAGAAAATAATATTAATTCCTCATCATTAAATGAAGAAACAAAAAAAGAAAATGAATATGATACTTATATAATAACAAAATTATTTAGAAAATCATTTCAAAAAAATAAAAACTATAATTTATATTGTGAAACAAATTATAATATAATACCATATATTTTATTTGATGAAATAGAAAAAATTAAAGATATATACAATGACAATCCAGATAAAGATTTAGTAATGACTCATAGTAAAGGAAAAATATTATCAATAATATCAGAAAAAACAAATAATATAATTAAATATAGAATTACTACTTATAAAGGACAAAGTGGTTCACCAATTTTTTTAAAAAATATAAAAACTAATCAATTAAGATTTTTAGGCTTACATAGTAGAAGAGGTCCAGTTATTGATATAATGAAAATTATTAAATTATATTGTAATAAAAATAATTTAAATAGAAGTTTTAGTTATAATTCTTCAATTTTATCAAAGAAAAATAAATCTTTAGAAAATTTAATTGATCCTGTCAATGGAGTTTGTGATTTTAATATTGCTTTAGGTTTTAATAAGGAAACTATTTTAAAAATAAGTCAAATTTGTTATTCTCAAACTGTTCCAATGATTTTATCTGATTATAATATTGATTCTATATACTTTAATATTTCTTTATTAATTTACAAAAGTAATAAAGTTATTAATGGAATTTTTAAAAGAAATTTAATGTTAGAAAATATTTTTATTATATCTTCTAAAATAATTGGAATAGATGTTGATTATATTTTATTAAGAGATAATACTGAAATGATTTATAATTATGCTTTTGATAAAGAAAAAACTTTAGAAGAAGTTTTTGATTATAATAATCATGTTATTGATGATTTAGTTTATTATCAAAAATTCTTTGAAATTGGAATTAATACTAAAGTTTATTGTGAGAATTTATCAAATGAAATTATTAGTAAATTTCTTAGGAATAATTTTATAAAAATAAATCAATTAAAAGACAATTTATCACAATATTCAATTCCACTTTTTAAATCTATTTTTGAACATTTAAGTACAATTGATTGTAAATTACAAATATACGGAGAAATTTTTAAAAAAATAAGAACAAATATATTAAACAAAATTGAAAATTGTATATAATTTATAATTTGCAATTTTATTTTTTTGTTTATATTTGTTTAATTAATATATTGATTTAAAAAAAAAATGTTTTTCCAATTAAAATAATTATATAAATTATTAATTATTATTTGATTCATAATATATATTATTAATTGGTTTATATTTTTCAATTTTATTCATAATTGTTTTTGAATATTTGCAATTAAAAGAAAGAATATTAACCCAAATATTAGAATAAATATGAGCCTTTTGTTTACTATTAGTATCAGATAAAACATTTTCATAAATCCCTTTTCTAAAATCAAATTGTTCATCTGTTTCAAAATCTTTTTTTTCTAAATTATAAACCTCATCATTTTCATCCATATTAAATAAATATTTAAAGCCTTAAAATTAAAAAAAAATATTAAAAAAAAATAATAAAAATAAAAAAAAAATTAAATAAAAAAAAATAAATAATAAAACAAAAACAAAAACAAAAATAATAAATGCAAGCAACAGGAAGAACAAGAAGAACTGTAAATGAGCAAACCGCAGAAATAACTGGAGCAGAAGGAGTAACAGTTAATGCTGCAGTTGAACAAGCAAATGAAGTTGTTAATGAAGAACAAAATAATAATGAAAATAAACAAGAAGAAATACAACAAAATGGAGAAAATATGAAAGATGATGCTTTAAAAAATAGAAATGATGCAAAAAATAAAGGAGAGAAAAATAAAAGAGAAGCTCATGATAAAGTGAGAGGTGCTTGTTGTTGTTTTATTTATTAAAATTTTATTTTTAGCTTTATTTTTATTTGATTAGGTTTTATTAATATGTTTTTATTTTTTCATTTTTTTTTTAAATTTATTATTATATTTAATTTTTATTTTATACGTTTTTATTATTTTTTGTAAAGGAGTTATATTTTTTTTTTTTTTATTTTAATAGTTTAAATTAATTATTTTATAATTAATTTTATTTTGTTAATTGTTCTAATTTTTGTTTATATAATAAAATTTTATTTCCTTTTTGTGAATTATATATTGTATCAATTGATTTTCTGAAAGGTGAATTAATATCAGATTTTATATTTGAAAATATTAATTCTATTTTTTTATTTATATCTGAATTTGATTTATTTTCTTCTTTATAAATATCAACTAAAATTTCAATTAATTTTAGTAAATAATTCTCATTTAAACATTTATAATTTTGATTTATAATAAAATCACATAAAATATTATGTGCTTCTTCCATTTCAGTTTTATCAATTTTAATTGGTAAAAATTCAATCCATAAATTAATTAGATTTAAATCATTAATTTTCTTATATTGAATTCCTTTCCCAATTGCAGCAACTGCATTATCAATTGCTAAACAATCAGCTCTAAAATTATCTTTATCAGAACTATTTTGTATATTAAATAAAGAAATTGAATTTTTTAATGACATTAAAATATCATTTAAATTATTATTAATAATATTATCATTAGATATTTTTAAAAAAATTCCCAAACCATAATTTGCTGCTTGTCTTGTAGCAGCCTTTGAAAATTTAGAACATTTTTCAAGTATTTGAATTAAATATTTAATAACTTCATTTGAAAATTTATTTATATCACAATTTTCAAAAATATCATCAATTAATAAACAACATAATTTATAATTATTAGGATAATTTATTAATAAAGGATCTTGATTTTCACTATTATATAATGAAGGAAGAAATTTTGATATTAAATAATTTAAAAGAATTTCTTGATAATTTTTATTACTATATTTAAGAATACTTTCAAAAATTTCTATTATTTTTTCTTCATTTGTTTCTGAATCTTCAATTGCTTCATCATATAATTCAAACACTTCTTTATCACCAGAACTCATTGATGAATTAGAATTGTTTAAATTTTTTTCTTGAAGTTCATTATTTTTTCTATTTCTTTGATGAATATTTGCTTTTCTTTCATTTTCTATTAATTCATAATATTTTAATAATGCATTAAATAAATCATTTAATTCATTTTGATCTAATGTTTTTACCGAATTTTCTATTATTTTATTTATATTTGATATCATTCTTGTCCATACTTTTTTCTTATATTCTCTTTCCATTAAATTAAATAATATGTTTATGAAATTTTTTGATTTTTCTTTTAAAAGTGAATTATTATTTTCAATGATATTTATTAAATTTGAATAAATTTCTGAAATTGTTCCTTTTAAATTTATTCCTTTTGTTATTTGAATTAATTTATTTATTAAGTTTTCAGTTTCTTCAAAATAAGGTAAATATTTTTCTTCTAAACTTTCAATAATAGTATTTAAAATATTTAAATTATCATTTAAATCATTTAAATATTCTTTATTTTCTTCTTCTTCTTCTTTTTTATCTTTTTCATTTTTATCACTTTCTTCAAATAAATTTTCTTCATTATTTTGTGGATTAAAAAGAGAATAGTCTAAAAGAGATAATATTGTTTTTATTAATTCAGGAATTAAATTTGGATATTTATTTTGAATATATGGAATTAATCTTTCAATTGATAATCTAATATCTTTTCTAATTAAAGAAATATCATTTTTTTCATTTTGAATAATTTCAATAATACATTTAATTAATGATGGAATTAAAGGAATAAATATATCTTCAACATAATAACCAAAAGTAGATAAAACTCTAATTAAATTAGGATAAATATTTTTTTTAATTTTTTGAGTATAAATCTTATCAAAATATTGTGCCAATATTTCAATAGTTGTTTTAGCATAAGGTTTACATATTTCATCAACTGTTTCTGATATTTCACAAATACAAATTAATATTTCTTTTTTTACCAAATCATTAACATTATCATTATTATCTGAATTATTAAATAATTTAAATAAACATTCAAAAATATTTTGTAAAAAAGGAGAAATAATTTCTTTATCATCAATATAAGAAATAAAACTAATTAAAGCATTTAAAATTTGACATTTAACTCTAAATGTATCTTCATTTAAAAGACTATTTAAAAGTAAAGGAACAACATTATTACTATATTTTCTTTGAAAATCATCATTATAATTTGATGAAGCTTCATCAATACAATATGCAGAAGAAAATCTTAATTTCATATTTTGACTTTGTAAAGTATTAAAAACAAAATTAAATATAGATTCAATTTTATTCATTTCTTTAATATAACAAATTAATTGACTTAAAGATAATAAACCAATATATTTATAATCATCATTACTATTTTGAATTAAAGATGTTATTAATTCACTTAATATAGGAGAAAATATTTCTGTTCCTAATACTTCATTTAATCTATCTATAATTGATAAAACATATCTTATATTATCTTCACTTATAATTGGAACATTTTTATATGTTTTATAATTTGATGATATATTTGACCAATCATTTTCATTTTCTTTATTTATTTTTTCAAAAGCATAATGATATAAATAATCAAGAAAAGTTTTTAATTGAGTATTAAAATCATTTTGAGATGATAATTCTTCTAAATTTTCATATAATGATATGATTACTTCAAATGATAATTCTTTTATTCTTTCATAATTACTAATTGAAAATTTTTGATGAGAAACAATTTGATATGAACATTCTTTAATATCATTATAAAAAATTATAATATTTTCACTACTTAAATATTCAAACATATCTATTATAATTTGAAGCATTTTAATTAAATTTTCTTCGTTATTTTTAATAAAACATTTATATGTTGTTTGTAAAATATATTTAATAAATTTTTGAATAATTTCATTTTCCATTTTATCTTCAAAAGCAAACATTTCACTTATAAAATCAGAAGCTGTCATTTTCAAAGATAAATTAATATTATCATCATCATTTAAAGCATAAATTTCATCCATTAATTTTAAAAATTTACTAAAATTATTTATAATATTTTCATCTAAAAAACCAACTGATTCACTTATTAATTTAAGTAATGATATTATAAATGGAAGTTGATTTTTATCATTTATATTATAATTTGTTATATTCATTGAAAAATTAACAAATTCATCCCATATTTCTTCAAAATCAATTGAAATGTGAATTATTTCAATAATTACACTTGATATTTTATTTCTTAAATTTTCATTTTGTTCATTTGTAAATAGCTTTAAAATTAAACTTTTAATTTCTCCTTTTTTATTATCATCAATTTTAACCCAATAAATTTTACTATCAACTTCAATTATTTTTCTTAATAAAACCATAGATGATAATTTCATATTATAATTAGATGAATTATCAGAATATAATAAAAGGAATCCATAAATTGTATCACCTAAATTTTGATTTCTTAATATATTAAGTGCTTTTTCACTTTCATCTCTTAAATTTTTATCTGGACTTGAATAATTATTAACAATTTTTGAAAGTATTTGTAATATATTTGACATTAATACAAATATATAATTAATTTCAAATGATAAAAAAAAAATATTAAAAAATATATAAAAAATTTTTTAATAAAAAAAAATTTTTAAAGAATAAAAATATAAAATCAAAATAAAAATGTCTCAATTATTTTGTTGTCCAAAATGCAATCAAGAAATAATTATCAGGAAAATATATCCAAATTTCATAACAATATTAGAATATAAATGTTATTGTACAAAAGAATATCAAAAAATATCAGACAATGATTTAATTTCTAATTTTTCTTCTTCAATTGAATTTAATATTCCAGAAACACTTAAATTTAATAGATGTTGTCTTCATCAATTAGATCATATTGCTTATTGTAATTCATGTGATATTCCAATATGTCCTTTATGTGAAAATGAACATTTAAAACATAATGTTGAATTAATTATTGATTTTCCAAAAGAAGAAAAATTAATTAATGAATTTAAAGAAATAATAAATAAAGAATATGATGAAAGTGAAGAAATTAATAATAAATATTTTGATGATAATTCAAAAAATGAATATATTAAAAAGATTTTAAAAAAGAAATTAGATAAAATTAGTAATATTAATTCTACATTGTTTTTTATATTAAAACATTATTTTGATTTTAATAGTAAATTCAAACCAAAAATTTCATTAAATAATACACAAACAATAAAATATTTATATGATAATTATAAAGAAATTGGAAATTATTTTCTAACTTTAAATACATTAGAAAATAAAAATGAAGAAGATAAAAGAGTTAGAAAAAATGTGTTAAAAGTACAAGTATTACAAAAATATGAAACACAACAAATTAATAAAGCTATTTTTTTATCTAATGGATATTATTTAGTTACTAATAACCAAACAATTCAAATTCTTTCAAATAGTTTTGAAATTATATTAAATTATAAAAACACATCCAATATTTTAGATATCATTGAATTAAATGATTTTAATATACTTTTTAGTTGTAGTGAAGGAAATTTAAATTTGGGAAAAATTAATAATAATAAATTTGTTATTATTAATCAATTTGATAAAATAAAAGCAGTTAATATTTTTCAATTACTTGATGAAAATATTATAACTTATGAAGGAGAAATTGGATGTTTAAATTTAAGAAATAGTAATAATCTTAAACAATCTATATCTACTTATAATTTTGAAGATAAAACAAAAAGTACTTGTCATTTTTTAGAAGTATTAAATAAAAATTTATTGCTTGTAGCTTTGGAAAAAGAAATATTTATTTTTAATATATTAGATTCTAAATTAAATATTTTAAAAAAAATTGAAAGAGGTGAAAATTTTGGACAAAGTAATTTACATGTAATAGATGATAATAAAGTTGTTATTGGTAATAATAATGGTTCTGTTATGTTTATAAATATTGAGACATTTGAAACTGAAATTAAGAAATATTATGAAAGTGATACTGAATTAAATATTGTTTTTATTTATAGCTTTAATCCAAATAATCTATTTTATATTACATCATTAGGTTGTATTATTCAAATAAATTTAGAAAAAAATAAATTAATTTCAAAAAAAAAATATAATGAACCAACAATAATATCAAACTTTATTATACAAAATGGAAAAATTTTATGTATTTACAATAATAAAATATTAAAATTAATTAAAATTTAAAAAAAATTATAAAATTATTATTATATTATCATTACTAAATTATCCAATAAAAAAATAAAAATGAAAAAGAAAAATAAAGAAATAAAACCAACAAAAAAAACAACTTTTGCAGATACACCAACAATAATAATTCCATATGAAGTAGAAAGAAAAAAAGTTTATTCAAAAACAATAAAAATTCATAGAGCAAATACATTAAAAGTTAAATTTAATATGGCAATTAAAGACACAAATATAACAGAAGACACATTTACAATTCCAAATTTAGAAAATAACAAAACAATACCAAATAATAATAATGATTCAAATTATTTTTCTCAAAATTCAGAAAATTTATCATCAAGTAGAAAAATAAAAAAAAATCTTACAACAAAAAATACAAAATATCAATTCCCAAATTTTAATAGAAAATTTTCAGTAAACAATGAAATAATTCCAAAAATTTTTAATTTAAATACTGAAAATACTGAAAAAAGTCATAGAAAAAGTATTTTAACTCCTTTTGTACAAAAAAAATATTTTGATCATAATAGAAGAATATATGATCCATTAGAAGTTCCTCCTGAAGATGAAATATTTAATCATCATTTATTAAAACCAAAAGAAGAAAAAATTAAAAAAGAAAAAGAAAATTCTAATAGTAAAGATAAAAGAAATAATAGTAATAAACAAAAAACTCCTTATCAAACAATATCAGAAAAAATATTAGGTAAAATTTATAATAATAATCCAGTCATTGATAAAAAAGTTTTTTATTTAAAGAAAAAAAAAGCTAAGTTTTCATTAGGGAATTATCAAAAATTATTATTAAGAACTTGTGAACCAGGATTGTCAAAAGATTCAATTAAAAAATTGAATGGTGCTTTTAATAAATTAAGAAATTCTTGTAGACAAAAATTAGATAATGATTATAGATTTATTAAAGATATTGAAGATGAAGAAGAAAAAATTATTAATAGAATTAATACTTCAGGAAATGTTTATATGAATTTAATGTCAAAAAGTATTGATTTTAATAAGACTCATACAAATTTTGGAAATAATGAATTAACTCTTCCTAAAATTAAATTTAGAAAAGTTATGAATAAAAAAAAATATCAAAAATATTTAAATTGAGTTTTTAATTTAATGTGTTTAGAAATATGATTGTATATGTTTTTATTATTTTTTTAGGATATTATTTATTTATTTATATTATATTTTTGTAAAAAATAAAATATAACTTTTATTGTAAAAATTAAATTTTTTTAATTATGTCTAATATATACAATAATAATGAAAATAATATTTATAATAATTCACTTCCTTTACCAAAAAAAGCAGAAGAATTACCTGAAGAAGCAAAAGAAATATTAAATTGTATTTATACAGTTTTTGAAAAAGAAAAATTAGATCCAATATTAACTGTATTTAAATCTGATCCAATGTTATATCAATTTTATCATAAAAGAATATTTGAAATAATAATAGAATATTTAACAAGTGAACAACAAAAAAAAATTTCTTATTTAGAAAGTGAAAATATTAAATTATCAAATACAATTCAAGTTTTAAATGATAAATTAAATCAAGCTGATTTTATTTCTTCTGATATTTCAAATGAAAAAAATCAATTAATACAAACTTTAAATGCTTTAAATGAAGAAATTAAGATTAAAAATGATGAAAATAATAAATTAATTTCTCAATTACAAGAAATAACTCAAGATTTAAATAATAAAAATGAACAAATTAATTTTTTTAAAGAAAGTTTAAATGGAATTAAAATAAAACAAGAAGAAATGAATTCATCTTTAAATAATGTTTTAATAGAAAATGTCGAATTAAAAAAAGAAATTAAAAATAAAGGAATTGAAAACGATGAATTAAAAAATCAAATTGAATTAATTAGAAAAGATTATGAAAATAAAAATAATGAATTAGAACAACATTTTAATAAATTAAAAAATGAAAATGATAATAATTTAAAAATTAAAATTCAAGCTTTAAAAAATAAATTAAGAGAAAAAATAGATATAATAGACAAAATGAAACAACAACAAGAAAAAGAAATAAAAAATATAAATGACAAAGACACAAGTGATGTATTTAATTAAAGAATATTTTTTTTAAATAAAATAAAATATAAATAAAAAAAATAAAATTCAAAAAAAAATAAAAAAAAAAATAAAAAAAAATTATTAATTTATAAAATAAAAACCAAAAAGTATCTAAATATTATTATCAATAAACCAAAAAAAAAAAATAATTTAATTTATTATATAAGAATAATAAAATCAAAAAATATAAAAAAACGTTCGCCCAAATAAAATGAATTCACCAACAGCATCATCAACATCATCATCTTGTTTATCACTTTCAACAGATTCAACAAAAGTTTTTTGTTTTATATGTGGATTAACAATTAATACAAAATCATTCAATGCACATTATATTGAATGTAAAAATTGTTATGAAAGAAGTAAAATTTCAGAAATAAAACCATTAGAAGAACCTTTAAATTTTAAATATTTTCTTTTAGATATTGAAAATGATGAAATTGATAATGAATCAATTTCAAATTTTAATGAAGAATTTAAGTTTTTGTATTCAAATAGAAGATGTAAAATTTGTCATATTTGTGATAAAAATATGACACTTGAAGAATATTTCGATCATAATCAAGAATTTCATGGTCAAAATTTAAATAATGAAAGAAATAAAAGAAAAGCTGTTAGTCATAAATCTCCAAAGATAATTTTAAAATTATTAAAAGATTTAGCAATTGAAGAGATTTCATTATCTCAATCATTTCAAATTTCTAAATCTTAAATCAATTAATTTTTTTTATTAATTATTTTTATTGTTTATCTATGATTTTTTTATGTAGCTTTTAGATTTCAAATATTTTTATGTAATAGTGTAATTATTTTGTATATAAAACAATTTGGTTTTCTCTGATTAAAATTAAATAGTTATAAAATTAGTTTTATTTATATTCATTATTATTTGTAGTGAATTATAGTGTATATTTAAATTTTAAGCAAAACATTTTTGGTTTTTTTTTAATTATTATTAATTTTAAAATTAATATAAATTAAAAGTAAAAAAGTTTATGAATAAAGGAAAAAAGTTTATGAATCAAGATGATTCAGAAAAAAACTCAGAAAAAAAGAAAAAGAACATG
>JAEEGK010021944.1_pt1 | contig 13454 bp, 7 predicted proteins | sample 8958771 | NCBI WGS metagenome assembly JAEEGK01 (sample SAMN16246547, study PRJNA631951) | gut metagenome | biome: gut microbiome; feature: rumen; material: SC-attached | host: Bos | place: Iran: Karaj | collected 2018-10 | reverse complement strand
CGCCTTCAAGTTTGAAGGGGCCAACTTCTACAAGCTGAAGGAGCTGGGGGACGCCCTGGGCTTCAACGTGGCCTACGATACCGACTCCCGCACCATGATCGTCATCACCAAGGCCGCCGTCCAGGCCCCGGAATGGCGCGTCGATGAATACTACGAGATAAACAATCAGAGCGGGAACGACCACAGCGTCAATACCTATGACGAAAACGGGCGTCCCATCAGCTACTGGTATGAGAGCGACAACTACACGGAAAGATACGATTATTTCTACGACGACCTGGGCTACCGGGTGGGCGAAAGCTATGAATATGCGTCCGATTACGACGGCGTGACCTGGGAGCAGCGCCGGTACACCACCTCCTATTACGATAAGTGGGGCCAGCTGGAAAAGGAGATCGACGTGACCAGCAGCAGCGGCCAGGACGGCGACGAGGTCGTGGAGCATACCTGTGCCTATGACGACGACGGCAACCTGATCAGGCAGGAGACCGTCACCCCCTATAACCACACCGTCACGGAGTATACCTATGACGAGCGGGGCTTCCTGGTCCGGGACGTGTCTACCTATTCCGAGACCAGCATCTTCATTACGGAGTACGTCCGGGACGAGGAGGGACGCCTGCTGCAAACGCGGGGCCTCAACCCCGACGGGTCGATCCGCTATTCCACCGACTACGAATACGGTGAAAACGGGCTCACGTCCAAAGAGACCTACGTCAACGGGGACTACCGCACCGTGACCACCTATACCTACGACGAAATGGGCAATGTCCTGCGCCGCCACACCGACTCCACCGACTGGGATTCGGAGAGCGAATACACCTACGACGAGGAAGGGCGGCCCACATCCTACACCTACTACGACGGGGCGGACCTGTTCACCACCATTTATACCTATGACGCCGAGGGGCGGCCCCTGCGCACGGAGTACACCAGCCCCGACGAGGATTATGTGATCGACTATACCTATGACGCCGAGGGCAGGCCCCTGAGCGAATCCTATGCGGGCAGCGATTACACCAGTCAGACGGACTATACCTATGATCAGGCCGAGAGCAGGCGGACCCGGACCGTGGTGATCACCTATCCGCCTGCGGAGGAGCTCGTCATCAGCGACACGGAGCTGACCCTGGCCGTGGGGGACGAGGATTATCTCTACACCTATTTCCTGCCCTACAACTGCGCGGCGGAGACCGTCAGCTGGACGAGCAGCGACGACAGCGTCGTCGAAGTGGACGGGAAGGGCAACATTTACGCCCGGGGGGCGGGAAAAGCCGTCGTCACCGCCGTCTCCTCCGGCGGGCTGACCGCTTCCTGCGCCGTCACGGTCTCAGCGGAGAAATTCGTCCTGCATCTGGAGACCACCGAGCTGACCCTTCAGATGGGGGAAGTCCGGCTCCTGCGCTGCGATGCGGAGGTGGTGGGAAATTGGGAGCCCTATTTCATCAGGCACGACGGCGAGACGAACAGCGTAGTGGCGCTGGAATGGCTGCCGTGGGAGGGGGATTCGTGCGATCTGCAGATCACTCCCCTGGGAGTCGGGCGCTGCACCATTCGGATCTGCCTGGGTCAGCACACCGAGAACGGAGACGTGGTCTTTGAACCGATCATCGTCACCATGGAGGTCAACGACAACAACACCGCCGAGAAACCCTGAGCCGAAAGACGGGGATTCTCGTCAATGCCTCCCTCTTTGAGGGAGGAAAACACCCCGGGCGTGCCGCAAAATGTCGGAAAATGCATTTTGCAGCACGCCCTTTTTGCGCCCAGGCCGCTCTTGCAATATGGTGAAATCTTGAGTATAATCAGATACAATCCGTCCGTGTTTGCGTTTGCGGCGAGGGAGAACCGTCCTCCGGCGCCGAAACCGAACAAGAATTGAGGTGTATCCCTATGGAACCCCGCAAGCAGGGGCGTCTGAAGGCGCTCCTGCGCTACACAAAGGGCTTTCGCATCCCCATCATCCTGAGCTTTGTGCTGATGTTCGCGGAGCTGGTCGTCGGCTTCGTCTCCCCCCTGGTGCTGAGCATCACCATCGACTCCGTGCTGGATGTAAAACCCGTGAACGTGGCCTGGTATTTCCGCTGGTTCGTGCCCATGGTGGGCGGGATCGAGGTCATCCGGGCAAATCTGTGGATCATGGCCGCCGCCATGCTGGGCATGACGGCGCTTTCCGGCGTGGTGCGCTTTGCCCGCACCCGGCTCAACACCCGGGCGGGGGAGGGCAGCGTCCGCGTCCTGCGGGACAGGCTCTTTGCCCATATCCAGCGCCTGCCCTACCGCTGGCATGCCGACAGCCAGACCGGCGATGTGATCCAGCGCGCCACCACCGACGTGGATACGATCCGCCGTTTCAATTCCGGCGTCCTGCTGGAGCTGGTGCGCACTGTCCTCATGGTGCTGGTGGGGGCCGCGGTCATGTTCACCATCAACAGCGGCCTTGCCTTCCTCACCATCGGCATGGTGATCCCCGTGGCGCTGGTGAGCGTCCTGTTCCATGTGCGCATCAACCGGCAGCTGGAGGAGCAGGAGGCGGCGGAAGGCCGCCTGTTCACCGTCCTCCAGGAGAATGTCACCGGCATCCGGGTGGTGCGGGCCTTCGGCCGCTCCCGCTTCGAGCTGGACAAGTTCAATAAAGCCAACGACGATAACCGGGACAAGCTGCTGAAGGTCAACAGCACCTTCGCCGCCCTGTGGGCCACCCTGGACCTCCTGTGCGGCATCGAGTTCGCGGCGGTGCTGGTGGTGGGCATCCTCCTGGCCCTGAAGGGGCAGCTGACCATCGGCCAGTTCACCGTCTTCCTCAGCTATGTCTATACCTTCTTCTGGCCCATCCGGGGCTTCGGCCGGGTGCTGAGCCAGCTGAGCCGCACCCTGGTGGCCGCAGGCCGCCTGGAGGAGATCTTTCAGGCGAAGGAGGAAGAGGGCCTGGAGGAGGGGGACACCCCCGCCCTCCGGGGGGACATCGACTTCCGGGATGTGTGCTTCGCCTATGGTACTAGCCCCGTCCTGGACCATCTGAATATGCATATCCCCGGGGGCAGCACCGTGGCCATCCTGGGGGGCACCGGCTCCGGAAAGAGCACCCTGACCCTGCTTTTGCAGCGGCTCTATGAGATCGATTCCGGCAGCATCACCGTGGGCGGCGAGGACATCCGCCGTATCCGCAAGACCTGGCTGCGAAACCGCATCGGCATCGTGCTCCAGGAGCCCTTCCTCTATTCCCGCACCATCCTGCAGAACATCGGCATCAAGGACAAGGAGCCCTCCCGGGCTATGGCGGAGGCCGCCGCCAGGGATGCCTGCGTCCACGACGACATCATGGAATTTGAGGAAGGCTACGATACCGTGGTGGGGGAGCGGGGCGTCACCCTCTCCGGCGGCCAGAAGCAGCGCGTCGCCATCGCCCGGGCCCTCACCGGCGAGAGCGACATGCTCATTTTCGACGATTCCCTCTCCGCCGTGGACACGCGGACCGACGCCGCCATCCGCCAGGCCCTTCGCGCCCGGCGGCAGGGCGTCACCACCATCATCATCTCCCACCGGGTCACCACCCTCATGGAGGCGGACCGCATCTTCGTGCTGAAGGGCGGGCGCGTGGCGGAGGAGGGCACCCACGAGGAGCTCATGGCCATCCCCGGCGGCATCTACCGCCGCACCTACGATATCCAGAGCGCGGCTGTGGAAGGGGGTGAGGGCGCATGAACGAGGATACCAATTACGAAGGTCAGAAGATCAATCCCAAGACCTGGCGCACCATCCTCTCCTTCGCCGCCAACCGGCGCAAGTCCTTTATCGTCATTATGGGCGGCGGCATGCTGGCCGGCATCATCGACACGGCCATGTCCTTCATGTCCCGCTGGGCCATCGACGGGTTCATGATCCCCGGCAGCCGGGAGCACCTGGGCCTTTTCGCCTTCTGCGCCCTGGGGCTGCAGCTCCTCATGGCGGCCCTGACCCTGATCTACTGCCGGGCCGCGGGCCGGCTGGAGGCCAACCTCACCGCCGATGTGCGCAAGGCGGCCTATACCCGGCTCCAGAGCATGAGCTTCAGCTATTTCGACAAGACCAGCACCGGCCACCTGATCTCCCGCCTGACGGGGGACATCGGGCGCATCACCGAGATGATCTCCTGGACCTGCATCGACCTGGGCTGGGGCGCCATGGCGGTGGTGGCCAGCCTCCTGGCCATGTTCCTGGTGAATCTCAAGCTGGCCCTCATCACCATCGTCGCCGTGCCCGTCGTGGCGGTCCTCTCCGTCTGGTTCCAGAAGAAGATCCTCAAATACCAGCGGAAGACCCGGCGGCTCAACAGCATGATCACCGCCTCCGTCAACGAGGGGATCATGGGGGCCCAGACCAGCAAGACCCTGGACCGGGAAGAGCTGAACAACGAGGAATTCCGCGTCCAGACCCGGGATATGTATAAGGCCTCCATGCGCTCTGCCACCATTTCCGCCATCTACATGCCCCTGGCCAGCCTGGTCATCAGCCTGGTCTCCGGCCTGGTCCTCATCGCCGGCGGCCATGACGTGCAGCATGGGGTCCTCACCATCGGCACCCTGAATTTCTTCCTGAATATCGGCAATATGATGTTTGAGCCCATCCGCAACTTTGCCGGCATCTTCGCCGAGTTCCAGTCCTGCCAGGCGGCGGCGGAGCGGGTGGCGGACGTGCTGGTGAGCGTCAGCGAGATCGAGGACAAGCCCGAGGCCGTGGCGAAATACGGCGACTTCTTCCAGCCCAAAAAGGAGAACTGGGAGCCCATCCGGGGCGACGTGGATTTCGACCACGTTTCCTTCTGGTATCAGGAGGGGGAACCGGTGCTCACCGATTTCGACCTGCATGTGAAGGCGGGGGAGAACATCGCCCTGGTGGGGGAGACCGGCGGCGGCAAATCCACCATCGTGAACCTGGCCTGCCGCTTCTACGAGCCCAAGGAGGGCGCCATATACATAGACGGCGTGGATTACCGGGAGCGGAGCCAGATCTGGCTCCAAAGTAACCTGGGCTATGTCCTGCAGACCCCCCATCTCTTCTCCGGCAGCATCCTGGAGAATATCCGCTACGGGCGGCTGGAAGCCACCGACGAGGAGGTCCGGGAGGCCGCCAGGCTCGTGGGGGCCGACGAATTCATCCAAAAGCTGGAAAAGGGCTACGATACCGACGCCGGCGAGGGGGGCAGCAACATGTCCACCGGGCAGAAGCAGCTCATCTCCTTCGCCCGGGCCATCCTGGCGGACCCGGCCATCTTCGTGCTGGACGAGGCCACCAGCTCCATCGACACCGAGACGGAGCAGCGCATCCAGGCCGCCGCGGACAAGCTGCTGCGGGGTAGGACCAGCTTCATCATCGCCCACCGGCTCAGCACCGTCCGCAACGCGGACCGCATCCTGGTCATCGACGGCGGCAAGGTGCTGGAGCAGGGCAGCCATCAGGAGCTGATGGCGAAAAAGGGCCGCTATTGGGAGCTGTATCAGAACCAGTTCCGCCGGGAAAAGCTGGACCAGTCCGTGGAGGAGCTGAACAGAAGCTGATTTCAGGCCCCTCACCGGGGGGAACAGTCCATACAAAAAGGAGGGGTGGGATCATGAGCAAAAAACGCTGGGCAGCCTTCTGCCTTCTGGCGGCGCTGTGCCTTGGGCTGATGATCCCCTCCGTCCTGGCGGAGGACGTGGTCTATTTCACCGCCGTGAACAATACCCTGCTGGAGCTGTCGGCGGAGACCATGCCCGTGACCCACAACAGCATGATCTATGTGCCCTGCAGCGTCTTCAACTCCCGCTCGCTGAATACCTGGGCCTATTATTCCCGGGAAGGGCAGACGGTGCTTGTTTCCGACGGGGAGCGGGAGCTCTATTTCGACATGAGCGCCGGCAACAGCCATGACCGGGATGAGAACGTCTATCGCTATGCGGCCCTTTATCTGAACGAAACGGCCTATGTGCCCGCCTATTTCGTGGCGGATTATTTCGGCATGGGCTATTCCTATCTCCGGCGGGACAAATGGCATATCGTGCGCATCACCACGGGGGACGTCCTCTCCGACGAGGACTTCCTCAGCGCCGCTTCCGCCCTGCTGGAAACGAGGCTGAACCAGTACCTGGGGACCCAGGAGGGGCAGAGCCAGACCCCCGTCCCCACCAGCTCGCCCGTCCCCACGGTCCCGGCTACGCTCCCGCCCGCGCCTACGGCGACGCCGGAGCCCGGCGTGGACCGGAGCGATGTATCGGTCCGCCTCTGCTTCCTGGGCCTGGGGGAGCAGAGCGCCGCCATCCTGGAAGCCCTGGAGGGGAAGCCTGCCTGCTTCTTCGCCACGGCGGCTCAGCTCTATGCCCGGCCGGACCTGGCCCGGCGCATCCTGGGCAGCGGCAGCGCCCTCGGCTTCCTGGCGGGGGAGGACCCGGAGGCGGAATACGCCGAGTTTTCCCGGGCCCTGCGGGATGTGGCCATGACCGCCTCCTTCCTGGGCGCCGCCATCACGGAGGAGGGGGAGGCGCCGCCGGGCCCGGACCTGCGCTGGTTCCCGGCAAGGGAAAGCCTGGCGGAACCCTGGGCCTGCGCCGCGGCGCTGGAGGCTGCGCAGCCGGAAACGGGCTGCGACCTGCTCCTGGAGGGGAGCTTTGCGGAAACGGAATACCTCCTTTACCTGCTGGAAAGGGATCACTATACTTTGGAAGCGGTCACGGAAGTGACTGCGGGGAGATGAAAACATGACCCGGAGCATACCTCTCAACGACGGCTGGGAATTTGCCAGAGAGCCCGCGGAAGCCTTCTTCCTGGGCGGGGAGGCGGAGACGGAGAGCGTGCGCCTGCCCCATACCGGCACCCTTCTGCCCTATAACTACTCGGAGGAGCTGGATTATCAGTATCTGTCCGGCTATCGGAAAAAGCTGCCCCTGCCGCCTCTGGATGGGGGCCGCCGCCTTTTTGTCCATTTCGACGGGGCGGCCCAGCGCAGCCGCCTCCTCTTCAACGGGGAGACCCTGCTGACCCACCGCTGCGGCTACACCGGCTTCACGGCGGAGCTCACGAAATACGCCCGGGAAGGGGAGAACCTCCTGGCCCTGGAGCTGGATTCCCGGGAGAGCCTGGACCAGCCCCCCTTCGGCAACGAGATCGACTATCTCACCTATCAGGGCATCTACCGGGGCTGCCGCCTGACCCTCACCGGCCCCAGCTTCCTGGCGGACCTCTTTGTCCACACCCACGGCGAGACCGCTTATGCGGTCCTTGCGGAGGCGGGCGCGGGGACGGACGTGCTCCTGCGCGTCACCGACGGGGAGGGGAATGTCCTGCGGGAGGTCAAGCAGAAGCTGCCCGAGCCCTCCGAGAATACCCTGCCCCTGCCTGCGGGCCTGCCCGTGGGGAAGGAGGAGTGCCGCAGCCGCAGCCTGCGCCTGGACTGCCCCGGCGCGAAGCGCTGGAGCACGGAGGAGCCGAACCTCTATACCCTGACGGCGGTGCTGCTGGACGCTGCGGGAGAGGAGCTGGACGAGCGCAGCGTGCGCTTCGGCTTCCGGGATGCGGAATTCCGCACGGAGGGCTTCTTCCTCAATGGGGAAAAGCTGACCCTCCGGGGCCTGGACCGGCATCAGTCCTATCCCTATGTGGGCTACGCCATGCCCGACAATGTGCAGAAGCGGGACGCGGAGATCCTGCGGCAGGAGCTGGGCCTGAATGTGGTGCGCACCTCCCACTATCCCCAGTCCCAGGCCTTCCTGGACCGCTGCGACGAGCTGGGCCTTCTGGTCTTCACGGAGATCCCCGGCTGGCAGCATATCGGCGGGGAGGACTGGAAGGAGCAGGCCGTGCGGAACGTGGACGATATGGTGTGGCAGGACCGCAGCCATCCCAGCGTGATCCTCTGGGGCGTGCGCATCAACGAGTCCCCGGACGACGACGCCTTCTACCGGCGCACAAATGAGCGGGCCCATGCCCTGGACCCCTCCCGGCAGACCGGGGGCGTCCGCTGCTTCCGCCACAGCCATCTGCTGGAGGACGTGTATACCTATAATGATTTCATCCACCGGGGGGATAACCAGGGCCTGGCGGAAAAGAGCCAGGTGGTGGACGACCTCCGCGCCCCCTACCTGGTGACGGAGTACAACGGCCACATGTTCCCCACAAAGCCCTTCGACGACGAAGCGCACCGCCTGGCCCATGCCCTGCGCCACGCGGCGGTGCTGGACGCCATGTATTCCCTGGAGGGCGTCTCCGGCTGCATCGGCTGGTGCGCCTTCGACTACAACACCCACCAGAATTTCGGCTCCGGGGACCGCATCTGCTACCACGGGGTCATGGATATGTTCCGCAATCCCAAGCTGGCCGCGGCGGTCTATGCCTCCCAGCAGGACCTTAGGCCCGTGCTGGAGATCTCCGGCAGCCTGGACAAGGGGGAGTGGCCCGCCTCCGAGCTCAGCGAAGTCTGGGCCTTCACCAATGCCGACAGCGTCCGCCTGTTCCGCAACGGGGTTTTCCTGCGGGAGTTCTTCCCGGATAAGGAGAGATTCCCCCATCTGCCCCATCCCCCCGTGCGCATCGACGATTTCGCCGGGCCGGAGCTGATGGAGAAGGAAAAGCTGAAGAGCGAGGCGGCGGAAGCCCTGCACCTATTGTGGGCCGCCCAGCGCAGGGGAGAGGATACTTCCGTCCTCCTGCGCACCCTGAAAAGGAAATACGGCGTCACCCCCGAGCGGGCAAACGAGCTGAAGAACCGGTATTACAGCCTCATCTCCGGCGGGCCTGCCTACCGCTTCGAGGCCATGAAGAAGGGCCTGGTGACGACCCAGGTCACGAAGGAGCCGGTGCACAGCGTATCCCTGCAGCTTTTGGCGGACAGGACCACCCTCCGGGAGGAGGGCATGTGGGACGCCGCCGAGGTCCGCATCCGGGCCGTGGACCAGAACGGGAACGGCCTGCCCTATGCCGGGGACGCCCTGTGCCTGGAGGCGGAAGGGGCCGTTGCGCTCATCGGGCCCGCCTGCATCCCCCTCCGGGGCGGCGCGGCAGGCGTCTGGGTCCGCACCACCGGGGCTAAGGGCGAGGGCGTGCTGCGCATCCGGGGCTTCGGCCCGGAGCGGGAAGTGCGCTTCACCGTGGAATAAAGGAAGTTTGCATACGTAAGAAAGAGGAAGCAGTATGACTACCGGCATCAATTTCTGGAACCACGAGGTATGGGCGTTCGTCGTCACCATGTTCTATCTCTTCGCCGCCATGATCCTGGCGAACACCCTGCGCAATACCATAAAGCCCCTAAGGAAGCTGATGATCCCCTCCTCCGTCCTGGGGGGCATCCTCCTCCTGATCGTGAGCGTGATCTATGAGGAGTTCAGCGGCAAGCCCATGATCCCCACTTTGACCCTGGAAATGCTCACCTACCACGGCCTGGGCCTGGGCTTCGTGGCCATGGCCCTGCGGAACATCGAGAAGAAGCAGGACAAGCGCAGCCGCTCCGGCGCCTTCGATTCCGGCGTCACCGTGGTCTCCGGCTATCTGATCCAGGCGGTGACGGGTCTCGTCATTTCCCTGATCTGCTATTATCTCCTCCGCTCCTTCTGGGCCTCCGGCCTGCTGCTGCCCATGGGCTACGGGCAGGGCCCCGGCCAGGCCTACAACTGGGGCCATAACTATGAGGCCCTCTATGGCTTCGAGGGGGGCACCAGCTTCGGCCTGACGGTGGCGGCCATGGGCTTCCTCTCCGCCAGCGTGGGCGGCGTGCTGTATCTGAACCGGCTGCGGCGTAAGGGCGTCCTGGGGGAGAGCAGCGGCTTTCTGGAGAACGACGTCACCGCGGAGCAGCTGGGGGGAAAGAATGAGATCCCCCTGGCGGAGAGCATGGACAAGTTCACCGTGCAGCTGGCCCTGGTGTTCATCGCCTATATCGCCGCCTATCTGTTCATGAAGGCGGTGGACCTGGTGATCGACGCGGGCTTGCTGGGCAACTTCGGCTTCAACACCGTCCGTCCCCTGATCTGGGGCTTCAACTTCCTCTTCGGCACCCTTTTTGCCATCCTGGAAAAGGCCCTCCTGCGGGGCCTCCACAAGAAGGGGGTCATCAAGCGGGAGTATACCAACGTCTTCATGCAGAACCGCATCGCCGGCTTCATGTTCGACCTGATGGTGGTGGCCTCCATCGCCGCCATCGACCTCTCCGCCTTCAGCAAGAGCGAATTCATCGTGCCCCTGAGCATCATCTGCGTGGCCGGGGCTGCGGTGACTTATGCCTATCTCCGCTTCCTCTGCCCCCGGGTCTTCCCGAATTATCCCCACGAGGCATTCCTGAGCCTTTACGGGATGCAGACCGGCACCGCCAGCACCGGCGTCATCCTCCTGCGGGAGATGGACCCCAATTTCGAGACCCAGGCCAGCGACAACATCGTCTACCACCAGCCCTGGGCCATCGTGTTCGGCTTCCCCATGCTGCTCCTGCTGCCCGTGGCGGCCCAGAGCATCACGAAAGGCTGGATCACCCTGGGCATCCTGATCGTGCTCTTCGCGGTGATGCAGCTGATCGTCTTCCGCAAGAGCATCTTCAAAAAGAAAAAGACCTGACCGCCGCAGCGGAACACCCCCGTCCCCCGTCATTGCGAAGCGGCCAAAGGCCGCTGTGGCAATCCGTCCCCTACATCCCGCCGCAGCGGGAAAAGGCTCCCCTTCAGGGGAACTGGCGCGAAGCGACTGAGAGGTCATCCCCGCCGCGCGGATAACCCCCGTCCCGCCGCAGCGGAACACCCCCGTCCCTCGTCCAAAAGTGGGGAATCCAATGGGGGCGGAGCCCCCTTGGTCGTCGGGGAAGGATTCCCAAGGGAACCGCCTCGAAATAGGTTCCCTTGGGCGGTTTCTTTTCCCCGTTTCTTTTCCGCTAAAAGAAACGGGGTCGCGCCGCAGCGCGAGAAGCCCCCGTCCTGTTCCCGTCTTTCGTCCCCGCAGCAGCGGACAATACCCCCGTCCCCGTCATTGCGAAGCCCCGAAAGGGGCTGTGGCAATCCGTTATTCCCGTCCCGCCGCAGTGGGCAATCCTCCAGGTCTCTGCGGATTCGCAGCTCGCTTCTGCAATTCGTTTCCCTGTCCCGTCGCCTCCGGCGGGTAACTTTCTTTGCTCGGGCGGATTGTCAAGTGAAGCGCAACAGTTGCTCAGAGAAGACCTCATATGGAGTAGACCAGTTAAGGCACTTGCGCGGCCTTAGATTGATAAGGGCAACAAAATGGGAAAGGTCTTCATCCGTAACATCGCCCAGATTGCTGTGCTTTGGTATGAATTGTCTCAGTAGCCCGTTTGTGTTTTCGTTTATTGGCCTCTCCCAGGGCGAATGAGGATGAGCGAAGAATACCTGGGTACTGAGCTCGCGTTCCATGCCAGCGGCATCGGTAAATTCAACGCCTTGGTCGAAGGTTATGCTTTTCACAGAACGCGCGGGTTTGCTCAGGAGCTGCACAACAACACGCCGAACCTCGGCGGCTTCTCTGCTAACAACACGTCCTGCTGCAAGATAGCGGCTTTTCCTGTCTACCAGCGTTGCAATAACCGCTTTGCTCTTATAGCTTACAATTGTGTCTCCTTCCCAATGCCCGCACTCTGATCTGTCATTTGCCTCGCTTGGGCGCTCGTCAATCTTCCTTGCAAAACACCGTCTTTCGGGCTTTTTTGCTTTTCCCAGTGTTTTGTATTTAAAACGAAGATAATACCGAAGCGTGTCGCGCAGAAGGCAGCGATCTAAAGCACGATATATGGTCGATGTGCTGACTGATCGACAACCTTCTTTCTTGAGCCTGTTAGAAATCTGCTCCGGGGACCAATAGAAATGTCCCAAGAAAAAACGGACAGTCCTCTCCAGTTGGACATCAGTAAGCAGACATTTCCGGCCGCAATTCTTGCGGCGCCGATGGTAGGCCTCCTGCGCATGGATAGGAAGATAATCTCGATTCCTCTTTAATTCTCGACTGACAGTTGAGGGGCACCGGCCAAGCTGCTCAGCGATTTTCCTCACACTTAGACCTTTTTGCAATAATCCATATAGCTTTTCTCGTTCAACGATGGTAAGATGATGATAGCAACTCATGGGATTTCCTCCTGTTCTGGTTTGTTTGGTCACTTACCATTTTACAGGACTTCTCATGAGTTGTCTTTAGTTTTCACTGTTGCACTTGATATGATAATCCGCCCGCACAAAGAAAGAGGCGAAAGAAATGCGCCAAAGGGAACCTATCCCGAAGGCGGTTCCCTTTGGAATCCTTCCCCATCGGCCAGGGGGCTGCGGCCCCCTTGAGATCCCCGGGGGTTTACGAAGGACGGGAGACGAAGGTTTCCGGGGGACGGGAGATTTGCTCCGTCATTGCGAGACCAGCCCGCAGGCTGGTCGTGGCAATCCGTTCTCTCTGCCCCCACGTCCGCACACCATCCCGCCATCCTGCCATTCTCCCCTTTCACGAGCGTCCCGCCCAGGGGCGCTTTTCCTTTTCCCGCCCCCGAAAATTTCCCCGCGCCGCATTGTAATATTTGCCCGCCTGTTGTATAATTCTATTTTAGGGTAATATGGGTAATTATTGGCAGGCGAAAAGAGGGCAAGGCATGGTCGTCGAGGTCCGGGGCATCCCCGTCAATTACATAAGCTATGGCGAGGGGCCGGAAACGGCGGTGATCCTCCAGGGCTGGGGCACCAATGCCGGGCTCTATAAGGACCTGGCCGCCCACCTGGGGCAAACCATGCGCGTTTATGTGCCGGAGCTGCCCGGCTTCGGGGCGACGCCGGAGCCGCCGGAGGCCTGGGGCGCGGAGGAATACGCCGCCTTCACCCTGGAGCTGCTGGAAGCCCTGGGCATCCGGGAGACTCACCTGATCGGCCATTCCAACGGGGGGCGCATCATGCTGGTGCTGGCCTCCAAGCCCAGGGAAGTCAGATTCGGCAAGCTGGTGTTCCTGGACGCGGCGGGGGTGGTCCCCAAGCCCACGGCGAAGAAAAAGCTGCGTTCCGCCGCCTATAAGATCGGCAAATTCTTCCTCTCCCCCTTCCCCAAGGCCCTGGAGGCCTGGCGGCAGAAGCGGGGCTCGGCGGACTACCGCGCCGCCTCCCCTCTCATGCGGCAGACCCTGGTGAAGCTGGTGAACCGGGACCTGACGGACCTGATGCCCCTGATCCCCAACCCCAGCCTCCTCATCTGGGGCGAAAAGGACGCGGACACCCCCCTTTGGATGGGGAAGGTCTTTGAGGAGCGCATCCCCGACGCGGGCCTGGTGACGGTGCCGGGCGTGGGGCACTACGCCTATCTGGAGCAGCCCCGCTTCGTGTTCCGGGTGCTGGATTCCTTCTTTGGAGGCAAATGACCATGGCATACGCCGCCTTCGGGGCGCTGACCCTCTGTTACTATATCTGCGCATTTCTCCTCTTCCGGAAAAACGTCCACATGTTCCAGCTCAACGGATATAAACACCCCGTCCACAAGAAGTGGATCAA
>JAEEGK010021943.1_pt1 | contig 13454 bp, 17 predicted proteins | sample 8958771 | NCBI WGS metagenome assembly JAEEGK01 (sample SAMN16246547, study PRJNA631951) | gut metagenome | biome: gut microbiome; feature: rumen; material: SC-attached | host: Bos | place: Iran: Karaj | collected 2018-10 | reverse complement strand
TCAAGAAAGAATATTGCCGCGTAGCCATCAATGACGAGGGCAACCTCACCATCGCTATTGAGAACAAACAGGAACACAAGCAAGAGGACAAGCACCATCACTATCTGCGCCGCGAGTTCAGCTACTCGAACTACGAGCAGAACTACGTGCTGCCAGACGATGTGGTGAAAGACCAGATCTCAGCCAAGGTCGAGGACGGCATCCTGACCATCACCATGCCGAAGACCGAGCCGAAGGAGAAAGTCACCAAGGCCATTGAGGTCTCATAACATGCTGACTCAAAACAAAATCAAAGCCCGACCTGCAATTTGCAAGCCGGGCTTCTTTTTATGATAACGACACAATTTCCACGTCCATCCCCATTGGGACGGAGGCGGAAACAAGAGTCATTAAAAGTCTAATTCTGATAACTAGTTAAATCTTGAATATCTGCATGTGGATGCTGATGTTTTCGTTGTGTTCATGCAAGACGTTCTGAAGCTAGTGCACGTATGGAATCTGAACGTTGTGGAACACAGGAACATGTTCCTGAAAAGGGAAGTGTCCGTTTGGTTTACCGTCAAGTAAATATTTCTGACCAGGTTCTTGAAATCTCTCAATCACGTTCTATAGAAGAAAAATGTGTAAAAAATCACACTTTTCGACGATAGAATGTGATTTTAGCTATAGAAAATGTATCATTCTGAAAGATAAAATTGTTTTTCAAAATGCCAGTTTGAATTTTACGGCAGATATTCAAAATGCCAGTTTGAAGAACAAAAATATAGCCTATACTCTGCGGAAAGTGCCAAAATTTGATAGATTCCGCAGAGTATAGGCATGTTTTTTGTGAGTGCGTTGTGTCATTTTGTAAACATTTCAAAATTATAGGTTTTTACAAATTGCTCTGTATTTTTTGCGGCTATTTTGCGGCTATTTTCTGAATTTGCATCGTTTTTGAGACGTTTTCTGGCTTAAAAACGAGGTAACACAGCAATGCCAGCATAAAACAAAAACTCCCGCAAGTCATTGACTCACAGGAGTTTTGAAGGGGTGCCCGGACGGACTCGAACCGTCGACATTCAGAACCACAAGCAATCTATCAAATCCTTCGATAGTCCCTTTGTAAATCGATGTTTGCGACTTGGTCAAAAAACGCGTTTGCGTCGATTTTGCGTCGATTTTGGCACCCAATGAATTATTTCAATGAACTCTCGTACTTCTTCCTGAGAATTTTCTCCAGTTCGGCCTTATCAATTTTTTCTGACTCCAGCATCGTCAGAACACGATCCATCTGCTCCTGTGTCTTGGCCACGAGGTTGTGCGACTTGGAGATTTCATCCACCAGTTTTCCGATGATAGTCTCTGTGCTACAGATGCCGTCAACCAGCTTCTCGATGGTTGTAGGAGCGACCTTCTTGCCCTGTTCCGGTTCTTTGTTTACCTCCTCTTTGGCTCTTGGCTCACAAAGCATCTCTCCGTTTCCCGTCAAGAGCCAAGTCTCGTCAAGGTCGTTGTAGTAATCCAGAATCTTAGCAATAGCCCTCTTTGACAGGTCACGCTCCGGCTTCCTTGACTTACCGATGGAGCCGACGGACAAACCAAGCTGGACTGTAACGCGGTTGTCGTTCAGTCCCTTCTCCTTCATGTAAAGGTCAAATCTATCAATTACTCTCATAGAATAGTAAAACTATGTTAAATTCAATGTTAAAATATTGCTTTTTACAAGAAAACCCTTGTGGAATATAGAATTAAGTTCTACCTTTGCAACCGTTTTCAAGAGATGCATCCATATAGGGCTACCTATTTTGGGTGCAAATATACAAAAAAAGATTGGATTTCAAAGAAAAATGGATGTTAAATTATTGAATCTTGCAGAAAAAAATGAGGATTTGCGTCGATTATGCCTCAAAACTGCTTCTAAAAGGGCTGAAATATAGCGTCGATTCTTTGAAAAACAAAGCCTGGACAACAAACAGGCATAGGATAACAGTATTGAACAATGAGAATTAGTTTGAATGAATTAAGAAACATCATTTCCACCTCTGCAGACTTAGGGGTTCAGAGGTACATCAAGACAATGGAGCCTGAGAATGACAGGATCAAGCAGGAAGAAGCCAAGCGCTATCTGGAAAAAATGGGCTACCAGCCCATTATGCTGAAGAAATGGCGTCAGGATAATCTGATTACACCTGTTAAGCTTGGAGATTCCCGTAATTCTGCGGTATGGTACTCACTTACTGACATCAAGGAGCTCATATTCTCCTTGCAGACTTATGCTTTGGTTGTTAAGAGATGAAGGATCTGAAGGAGAAGGATGACATTCTCAAAGCTACGGATGGAGGCCTGAAGGTCTTCCAGCACTATCTTGGCAACAAGGTTGTGGCTGGAGTGAAGTTCAAGAATCCCTTCTACAACGACACCAAGGCCAGTTGCAACCTCTACTACGGCAAGACCTGCGGGCGCTATTTCCTCGTGGACTTTGGCGACAGCGGGGAACGTGGCGACTGTTTCTGGTTCGTTTCCAAGTGGGAGAATCTGGACTATCATAACGACTTCGAGGAAATCCTACGGGTTATAGACAACGCGCTTTGCCTGAACATCTTCAAGGATGACAAGAAGCCTGTGACTAAAAGTTCAGAAAAGCCGAAAGTCGTTTTGAATGTCACTCCGTCTAATCCTTATCAGGTTCTTCCCTTCAATATTAGGGTCAATGATCATTTTTCGTCTGCTGAGCGTATCTACTGGCAACAGTATGGTATTGACGAAGCGACTCTGGAGCGATACAATGTGAAAAGCGTCTATTCGTTCAGTTCACAGAAGAAGGATGGTACACCCTACGACATCAAAGCTGACGGTACACCTTTCTTCGGCTACTTCTTTGGAGGTGGCGAGGGTGTGAAGATATACCGTCCCGGCCATTACCACCGTTTTGTCTATGCCGGTAGGCTGCCACATCCGTATATCTTCGGACTGGACCAACTGGCAATGAACGGCGAGACACTTTACGTCACTGGAGGCGAGAAGGATGTTCTCAGCCTCACATCACATGGATTTCATACGATTAGTTTAAATAGCGAGACTGCGAAGGTTCCCCAGGGACTGTTGCAGTCTCTTTCCGGACGCTTTGAAAGGCTGGTCTTCCTCTACGACACCGATGATACGGGACTGAGGGAGGCCAGCTCGCGAGTGGAGGAAACAAGGAATCTGGGTTACAAGAATGTGGTCCAGGTGAAACTGCCGCTTGCAGGAACCAAGCAGGAGAAGGACATATCGGACTTCTTCCGTCTTGGCCATAAAGCAAACGAGCTTCAGGATTTGACAGAACAAGAATTATACGACAATGTCTACAGGAAAACGTTTAGAAGGTAAAGAGAAAGCTGTCAAAGGCAAGTTTCTCAAACACCTGAATTTCGGATATGCCAAGCATATCAATGTGAGTCCAGAACCTAGTGAAGAGGCAATAGAGGAATTGCTTCGGATGAACATCTCCAAGGATGTGATCAATTGGTATTGCGATGGAGTCGAACTGGAATGCATGAACTGTGTCATCCATGGTATCAGTATGAAGAATCTAAACGGAGGACTGGAAATATATAGTGACAAGTATTGCCAAAGTCCCGTGACCTTTGGGAATAAGGGCCTCACATACGTCAAGAGCAAGGGAGCACCGAAAGAACTCCATCTTATTCTCTTTGCCGACTACATTGACTTTCTTGCATACAAGACGCTTCATGACTGCCTTTTCAAGGAAATACCAGAATGCAGCGACGTACTAATCCTCAATGACGTGTCGAATCTTACGGAAATGATGAAGATGCTTGATTCCTATGACCATTTTCACCTGCTCCTACCCCTCTCGATAGCCGGTCGTACTTTGTCTAAAACAATTGAGGGATTACATGAATCCACTACCACGAACCACTCGATGAAATACTCATGCTTCCAGCGGCTGAGTGATTTCATTAGGCACAAGGACACTATGTTGAACGCTTCAAAGATCAAACTCTGATGGCACAGCAGGACAAAAAGGACAAGCTGGTTGTCAGCGTAAGAACCGTTCCAAACGGCTATACACTTGACATCGAGAAGGGTGAAAAGAAGCAGGGCTACATGTATTTCAATCCCCATAAGTTGCTTGACGGCTTCATACATCATGTGGGATTCGAGGAACTTGGCGAGGCTTCTGATGAGTTCCGTGCCGAGGTGCTGAAAGCTGCTCTTGCCTGGCAGGACAACGGAAAGCTCGTCAAGCTGAATCTGAAATACGAGGCCAAGATAAAGGAGTTGAAATCTAAGGTCGCAACTCTCGAAAAACAGCTTGGCAAGAAGAAGGCCAAGGCGGAAGACGACTCCCCCAAAAGGTATCGAGGCAAGGGCAAACCCAAAGAGAAAGTCGAGAAATTGATTGCGTCAAAATCTGTATTGTAGTATTACCATATAGAGGTATTGGCAGATTTACGGATTATCGTATAGATGTATTTCTATATGGCAATGTGCGCGTACATATAAATATAAGTATTGATATATGGATGAACAGATATATGGAAGTATTGATATATTGTCGTATTGCCGAACAGATGTATTGAGGTATTGACTTATGGACTCAACGAGTATATATTACAAGAATATGGTGGATGCCATGACCTATGACGGTAACATGATCTTCGGGCATGACAATCGCCATCCCTCCCCTGTCTCAATAGACATACCGGCAAAAGGCTGGTGGTGGGCGAAGTATTTCAAGAACAGGGATTTGGAGGATAGACGTTTCTACGCCCATGAAGTCCATGTTCCTGATGATTACATGATTCTGTCCAAAGAATCTTTTACACCCAAGAACGAATATGAAGAGGTGCGAATGATTAAGGTAAATGAGAGACAGGTGGCCATACCTATGACATGGTTCTTCAAATTGAAGGATATGACCATCTTTGAGCAATGGGATTTCCTCCGTGAATACAGGCAGGGCCTGCCGTTTCACCTCAAATCTACTCCTTTCCTCGAAGATGCGTTAGGCAGGGCATATGACTTGGGAATAGAAAAAGACTTCCTAAGTATGTTCTATGATATGCTTCGTGATGATCCCGATGAGTTCAAGCGGAGAAAGGACCTCCTCGACGAAAGGAAAAAGGAGGTCAGAAGGGATATGGATTCCTGTCTGGCGGAAATCCGTACCTATCGTACTATTGATGACGGTTGGACTGAGCTGGCCGAGGAACTCTATTGTGAATATTCATCGGGAAAAGTGCTTGAAACAATGAACTTTGCTGATTATTGTGAATTTACTTCCAATTCGGATGAAAAATACTTGCCAGTTCTGAAAGAAGTCCGAATGATACATTCTAAGGCATGGTTCGTTTCAATGATGACCGATGATTATGCGTGTCTCTGCAAAAAGCTCCAGAATCTGAACAAGCAGAAGGAGTTTGACGGGAATCAATACACTTTTGAAGGATAAAAGAAACCTTTACACTACAACCTCAATAGGAGTTTTCCCTATTCAAGAATAGGATAAATCCCCTTCCGAAATATGATTTTTCCTTTGTAAATACCAAGAAAAATGCCGTACTTTGCACCGAGAAAAAGAAATAAATGTCTCACCATTTAAAGTATAGGAGATAACGATATGAAGAAGATGATGATCCTGGCAGTGATGATGGTCATGACTATCTCGGCCAACGCAATGAGCTATAACGCAGCAAAGCACGAAGCCCTCTTCCTGAGCGACAAGATGGCTTACGAGCTGAACCTCACCGCTGCACAGTATGAGGCAGTCTATGAGATCAACCTCGACTACCTGATGAGCCTGAACGGACACGGTGATGTCTTCGGCATCTGGTGGGATCGTCGTAATGCAGACCTCCGCTTCGTGCTGAACAGCTGGCAGTTCGATAAGTACATGAGCCTGGCTCACTTCTATCGTCCTGTAGCTTGGCGTGCAGGTGGCTGGACATTCGCAGTGTACTCCCACTATGACAGAGGCCGTTTCTTCAACGCACACCCAAAGGTATTCGTTACCTACAGGGGCGGCAACAGCCATCGTGACCCTCGCTTCTACGCTGGACGTCACATGCCGAAGCCCACTGTGCATCATCCTGCACCTCCAGTGCATCGCCATGCACCAGCTCCGGCTCCGCATCACGGAAAGCCCACAGCAACACATCATGACCGTCACGGCTCAGACCGTCACATGGCAATGAACACAAATCGCGGTAACGGTGGCCACTTCGGACGCAGGTAACTCCGTAAACTCTACTATATGCCTTGAACAAAGGACTTGTGGGGAATCTCAGTAATGGGATTCCTCGTCTTGTTATGGATTGACAGGTTCAAGATAATTCACCTTCTTGCCTGTATTGATGGCGTAAGTTATCTCACTTCTGGTACTTTCACCGATATAGCCACCAACGTTGATAACAAAAATCTCGTCTGCCATGTCGATTTTGCGTTTGTGCATGTCATCAAGCATCTCCTTAGTGCCAGGTTTCCACACCTCTTCATCGCCGGAATGCCCAAACAGGCCTACGCTGATGACAATACAGCCTTCCAGTGTCAATCGTTTTTGAACTTCAAAAAACTGTTCCTTGAAACGGGTGCTTCCGCAAAGTGTGATGACTTTGTAGTTCTTTACCATTTTAATACTTTTGGAAATTATACTTTGCCCTCAACTCTTTCTTCTGCTCCTCACTCAGACTGGTGAAGTATCCTTTCCAACCTGGGCAGAAGTTGATATGCCAACGCCAGAACTTTCCCAAGAACGAATTGGGCTTCTGATCATATTTAGCCCTCAATTTGCACTTTTCACAATTCTCTGCCATATTGATAAATCCTAAAGTATTGTAAAGTTGGATGCAAATGTACAAATAATCAATTAGAAATCAGTACCTTTGCAGTGAAAATTAATATGTTTTGTGAAATTATGAAGAAAATAGCTATTCCGACACGTGAAGATATGGTTGATGACCACTTTGGCCACTGTGCCTATTATACAGTAGTTACGATTGATGAGCAGAATCAGATTGTGAACCAGGAACGTCTGGATTCTCCAGAAGGATGCGGATGCAAGTCGAATATTGCATCTGTCATGCAGGAGATAGGAATCACGCTGATGCTTGCTGGTAACATGGGCATGGGTGCCTATAACAAGCTGTCAGCCCACGGTATCTCCGTCATCAGAGGCTGTCACGGTAAAGTGGATGATGTGCTCAGGTCTTATCAAAACGGAGAACTACAGGATTCTTTGGAATCATGCGACCATCATGACTGTACTCACCATGAAGAGAAACCTGTGTACGTAATTCCATCCTTTGGCAAAAAAATAATGATACGCATATAAAATGAAGAAAATAATAAACCCTTGGCGTAACCACGAAGGTTATAACTGTTTTGGATGCAGTCCTGATAATCCCATTGGGCTTCACATGGAGTTCTATGAGGATGGTGACTATATCGTAAGTACCTGGCATCCCGAACATAATTATCAGGGCTGGGTAGATACCATGCACGGAGGCATTCTGAGTACGCTGATTGATGAAGTATGCGGTTGGGTTGTCACCCGCAAACTTCAGACCAGCGGCTATACCGTGCAGTTGAGTGTGAAGTTCCGCAAGGCTGTCCCTACGACAGAGCCAGAATTGACCATCAGGGCCAAAGTCTCGAAACAGGTACGGAATTTGGCATATATCAGTGCGGAGATTACCAACTCGAAGGGTGAACTCTGCAATGAGGGCGAGGCCATCTACTTCCTGATGAACGAGGAAAAAGCCAAGGAAATGGGATTTCTGCATTGCGAAGTGGAAGAATAACAAAAACGATAGAATTATGAAGTACCCATGTGAGAACTGCAAGCTACGTGTTGCGTATGACAAGAATCCGAAGTCATTAATTGGACGCTTCTGGCGTTGGCAAATCAACTTCTGTCCCAGTTGGCGAGGTTACTTTAAGTCGTTGCCACCTGAGAAACAGGAAGAGTTTCGCAAGAAGTATGATTTTTGGAAGTATCAATAATTTTAAATCGCAGCGCTATGAAGCCGTGGGAATTCAACATTCTTCACCTCATCAAAGTGACTATCGTCTGAAACTATATATGTGGCGTTGGCAGCAAAAGCACAATCAACAAATTTGTTGTCATCAGGATCGGCGGTGATGATGTGCCAGTGATAATACGGATCAACACGCAATACGTTCCTGCGCTTCAAGATAGCATCCACCACATTTCTCGCTATGTCAGGCGTGGTCATACTGGCAATGATCTCCTCATATTCTTCAAGAATATCTGTTGAGACGCAGAGCGTGTAGCGACCATCTAAGAAACCACGCCATACAGGATATGCCTCACCATATTTTGATATGGAGACAAGTAGGCAATTCGTGTCGAGGACAATCTTCTTATTTTGCATATTTGTATGGTGTGCGAAGATGTGTGCTCATCACTTCATCATCCTTCTCCTTGCTCCACTGTCCAGTCTCCCAAAGGCGGTTCATTCCCTCCTCAGCCTTGCGAGCGTAGTAGTCGCTGACAATCTGGCTCAGTTCTTCCAGTTCCTCCGTGGTCTTAATGTGTGCCAAGAGCTGGAGGAAATCCATCTGTGCTGCATTCAATCCTATTACCTGATCCATAATTTTTATATTTCGACTGCAAATATATGCAATAAATACGAAACTTCCAAATAAAATGAGGAAAAACTCACTTATTTCATGGGGAACTTACCCACGAACTTCATCTCCTTCAGGATGCGGGATTGGCGCTTGAGCATGTAGGCGGAAGGCGATTTGCTGGAGAACTTGCGGGGATTGGGCAGCGTAGCGGCAATGAGGGCACACTCGCTGCGAGTGAGGTCTTTGGCATCCTTGCCAAAGTGCTCCTCGGCAACGGCCTGCGCCCCATAGATACCCTCACCCATCTCGATGGAATTGAGATAGACCTCCATGATGCGCTGCTTGGGCCATAGGACTTCTATCAGCACGGTGAAATATGCTTCAAAGCCCTTACGCGTCCAGCTGCGGCCTGGCCATAAGAAGACGTTCTTGACCGTCTGCTGAGAGATCGTCGAGGCACCCAGTTTGCGCTTCTCAGGGTGCTCACGGTTGCGCTTGGCGGCATGCTCAATGGCTTTGTAGTCGAAGCCGTGATGCTCCAGGAATCGGGCATCCTCACTGGCCATAACGGCAACGGGCAGCGACGGGGAGATGTTCTCCAACGGCTCCCAGTCGTGGGAGAGTTTCAGGCTCCTGCCCTCAGAGACCTGCTGGAAGCAGCGGATGACCATCAATGGTGTCACCCAGACGGGCAGGAATCGGAGCGCAACAACAGAAAGAATAGTGGAAGCAAAGAATGCCACCACTATCCATTTCAAAGTTTTCTTAATAAGCCTGAAAGGATTCAACCTTTTCACCTTTCTACTTTTTACCTATTTACTATTTTACCTTTTACTGGGCCTGCTGCTGAGCCTCCTGAATCATCTTCTGAGAAGCGTACATGTAAACCTCCACGCGGCGGTTCTGCTCCCGTCCGTCCTTTGTGGCATTGGAGGCAACGGGGTTGGCCTCGCCAAAGCCCTCGACACTCTTAATCTGAGAAGCGGGAACGGCCAGAGACATCAGATAAGAAGAAACAGAGGTTGCACGGTCGAGCGAGAGAGCCTGATTCTTCTGGGCACTCTGCTCAGGCGTAGAGTTCTTCCAGCCCTGATTGTCGGTATAGCCCTGAATGGCTACGTCGCAGTCGCTGTTGTTCTTCAGAACGCTGGCCAGCTGCTGCAGCGAAGCCTTTGAGGAAGCGGTCAGGTCAGACTTACCAGTCTTGAAGAGGATACCAGAGTCGAATGTCATCTTCACAGCCTCAAGGCCATTGGCATCGGTCACTTCCTCAACCTGAGCATTCTGGATAGCCTCAGCCTCCTTCTTGGCCTTATCCATCTTCTTACCGATGATGGCTCCTGCGCCAGCACCTACGGCACCACCCACGGCAGCACCGATAGCTGTATTACCAGCCAAAGCACCCACAATAGCACCAAGGGCAGCACCACCGCCTGCTCCGATAAGAGCACCCTTACCCGTGTTACTCATTCCGCAACTCACCACCAGCGCAGCGCACAAGGTGACAGCAATCGTCTTTAAACTTTTCATAATTCCTAATTTTAATCGTTAAACGTTTAATTTTCGCTGCAAAGATAATTATTATTTCAGACAAAAGAACAAAAGAAACTAAAAATTATATGTTCTTATGTACTTATGTCTGAAATTTTATGTAATTTTGCACGCAAATTCGCAAAATTAGAGTATAACAATGGCAAAAGAATTAAAAGATTTAACGAAAAGAGCTGATAATTACAGCCAGTGGTTCAACGACCTGGTAGTGAAGGCTGACCTTGCCGAGCAAAGTGCCGTACGCGGCTGTATGGTCATCAAGCCTTACGGCTATGCCATCTGGGAGAAGATGCAGCAGCAGCTGGATAAGATGTTCAAGGAGACGGGCGCTCAGAACGCCTATTTCCCCCTGTTGATCCCCAAGTCGTTCCTCAGTCGTGAGGCAGAACACGTAGAGGGATTCGCCAAGGAGTGCGCCGTAGTGACCCACTATCGCCTGCGTGCCAAGGAGGATAAGAGCGGCGTTGAGGTCGATCCAGCAGCCAAACTCGAAGAAGAACTCATTGTCCGCCCCACCTCGGAAACGATTATCTGGAACACTTATAAGAACTGGATCCACTCCTGGCGCGACCTGCCCCTGATGTGCAACCAGTGGTGTAACGTGATGCGCTGGGAGATGCGCACCCGTCCCTTCCTCCGTACCAGTGAGTTCCTGTGGCAGGAAGGCCATACAGCCCATGCCACCCGTGAGGAGGCTGAAGAAGAGGCACAGAAGATGCTCAAGGTCTATGCCAAGTTTGCCGAAGAGTGGATGGCCGTGCCGGTGGTGCAGGGTGTGAAGAGCGAGACAGAGCGCTTTGCAGGAGCCCTCGACACCTATACCATCGAGGCCATGATGCAGGACGGCAAGGCCCTTCAGTCGGGCACCTCCCACTTCCTGGGCCAGAACTTCGCCAAGGCCTTCGAGGTGCAGTATCTGAACAAGGAGAACAAGCCCGAGTATGTGTGGGCCACGTCATGGGGAGTCTCCACCCGTCTGATTGGAGCCCTCATCATGACCCACAGCGACGACAATGGCCTGGTACTCCCTCCGCGCCTGGCTCCCATCCAGGTGGTCATCATCCCCATCGCCACCAAGCCCGAGCAGATGGAGCAGGTGAACAAGGAGGTGCAGCCCATCATCGAGGAACTGCGTTCAAAGGGCATCACCGTGAAGTTCGACGATGCTGACAACAAGCGTCCTGGCTTCAAGTTTGCCGACTATGAGCTCAAGGGTGTTCCTGTGCGCCTGGTGCTTGGAGCCCGCGACCTGGAGAACGGCACCATTGAGGTGATGCGCCGTGACACCCTGGAGAAAGAGACCCGCTCTATTGAGGGCATTGCCCAGTATGTGGAGCAGCTGCTGGAGGACATCCAGAAGAACATCTTCCAGAAGGCCAAGACCTTCCGCGATGCCCATATCTATGAGTGCGACAACTATGAGGAGTTCAAGGAGCGTGTGAAGGACGGCGGCTTCTTCCTCTGCCACTGGGACGGCACTGCCGAGACTGAGGCCCAGATCAAGGAGGAGACTCAGGCCACCATCCGCTGTGTGCCCTTCGGTGTGGAGCAGACACCGGGTGTCGATATGGTGAGCGGCAAGCCCTCGAAAGCCCGTGTGATCATCGCCAGAAGCTATTAACAGAATCCCCTGTCAATTCAATAATCCCCGTCCGATTGCAGACGGGGATTATTTGTAAATCTACGCAAGTCTTTGAATCGCGTCGCGGCATTGTTCCATGAGCCAGCGGGGCGTACTGGTGGCACCACAGATGCCTACGGTCTGTATACCTTCAAGCCAGGCGGAGTCTATCTCCTGTGCATCCTCTACGAGATGACTGTTAGGATTGACGCGCAAACACTCGTTGAAGAGCACCTTACCGTTGGAACTCTTGCGGCCGCAGACGAAGAGAATCAGGTCGTGGCGGGCAGCGAACTGTGAGATGTTCGGCATGCGGTTAGCGACGCTTCGGCAGATGGTATCAAAACTGCGGAAGGTGGCCCCTGGAGCAATGTGCTGTTGGATGTATTCAATGATGCGGTGATACTCGTCGAGCGACTTCGTGGTCTGTGAGTAGAGATAGATGTCGCGCGAAAAGTCAAGACGCGTCACCTCGTCGAAATTCTCGATGACGATGGCGTTCGACTGTGTCTGTCCGACAAGTCCCAACACCTCTGCATGACCTTTCTTGCCGAAGATGACGATTTGGGGAGTCAGGAGTGCGGAATGTGGTGTGAGATTACTCTCGTCGTACTGTTTCTTGATGCGTTTCTGGAGCTGGAGCACCACAGGACAAGTGGCATCAATGATCTCGATGTTGTTACGACGGGCAAGCTCATAGGTCTCTGGCGGCTCTCCATGGGCACGCAACAGCACCTTCACATCGTGAAGCTCACGCAGGTCGTCGTGGTTGATGGTGATGAGTCCCATATCCTTCAGCCGCTCGCACTCCATGCCGTTGTGAACGATGTCGCCCAGACAGTAGAGAGTCTTTTCACTGGTGCCAAGTTCTTCCTCGGCCTTCTTGATGGCGGTGGTCACACCGAAACAGAAACCACTACCTTCGTCGATTTCAATCTGGATCATTTTTTCAGTTCGTTAAAATAAAGATCAAGCAAATCCTGGGCGGCGATGAACGAGGTCTTCTGACCAGCGAGGACGATCTGCTCGGCAGTCTGTAACTGAGCCTTCACGTGCGGGTTATTGTAGAAGTTCAGACGCAGGTGTTCGTTGATGCTTTCGTACATCCAGTATTTCGACTGTTCATTACGACGGTAGTCGAAATAGCCGTTGGCCTTCACAAAGTCAATATATTCGTAGATCATGTCCCAAACCTCCTTGATGCCATAACCATAAAAACCAGAATAGCACAGCACCTTCGGCGTCCACCCACTCTCAGGCATGGGGAAGAAGTGGAGGGCGTTGCGGAAGTTGGTGGCGGCCATCTGACAGCGGTCGACATTATCCCCGTCGCACTTATTGATAACAATGCCATCGGAAATCTCCATGATACCGCGTTTGATACCTTGCAACTCATCTCCCGTACCAGCGACCTGGATGAGCAGGAAGAAGTCGACCATCGAGTGACAGGCGGTCTCACTCTGCCCCACTCCCACCGTCTCAACGAAAATCTTGTCAAAGCCAGCAGCCTCACAGAGGATGATGGTCTCACGCGTCTTACGGGCCACACCACCTAAGGAGCCTGCCGACGGACTGGGACGTATAAACGAGTCAGGATGCTGGGCAAGCTTCTCCATACGGGTCTTGTCGCCGAGGATGCTGCCTTTCGTACGTTCACTGGAGGGGTCGATAGCAAGAACTGCCAGACGCCCTCCCTTCTCCT
>JAEEGK010021938.1_pt1 | contig 13456 bp, 24 predicted proteins | sample 8958771 | NCBI WGS metagenome assembly JAEEGK01 (sample SAMN16246547, study PRJNA631951) | gut metagenome | biome: gut microbiome; feature: rumen; material: SC-attached | host: Bos | place: Iran: Karaj | collected 2018-10 | reverse complement strand
AGGGTTCCGTGGCCGACGCTGTCGTCGTGCGCACTCGTAAAGAAATCTCCCGTCCGGACGGAACGTTCATTAGTTTCTCGGACAACAGGAAGAGACACCGTTACAGTACAGAACGTAGTTCTCGTAAAAGTTATCGCAGAGAGAAACCTGATGCTCGTAAAGGGCGCAGTTCCCGGCAACAAGGGTGGCCTGGTTCGCGTTCAGTACGCAGTTAAGGGACAGGACAAATAAATCGGGTGAAAGGAGGATTTAAAAATGGCAAAAGTTACAATGCTTAACATGCAGGGAGCTAATGCAGGTACCATCGAACTTAACGATGAGATCTTCGCTATCACTCCGAACGAATTCGCTGTTCATGCAGTAGTAAAGAACTACTTGGCAAATCAGAGACAGGGCACACAGTCCGCTAAGACCAGAGGAGAGGTTAGAGGAGGCGGCAAGAAGCCTTTCAGACAGAAGGGAACCGGTCGTCATAGACAGGGACACTCCACAGACCCTTCACAGGTTGGAGGCGGAATCGTCTTCGCTCCCAAGCCGAGAGATTACAGATATCACTTACCTAAGAAGTTAAGAAGACTCGCTATGAAGTCCGCATTATCTTCAAAGGTTGCAGAAAACGAGATCATCGTAGTTGATGAGTTAAAGTTCGAAGCTCCCAAGACCAAGGAAATGATCAAGTTCCTTCAGGCCGTAAACGCTGAGAAGAAAGCCCTCATCATCACAGCAGAAAAGGACGAGAACGTTGTTAAGTCCGCTGCTAACATTCCCGGAGTAAGAACTGCTCTTGCTACCACAATGAATGTATACGAGATCGTAAACCACACAAGCTTCATCGTAACTAAGGAAGCTGTTGAACTGATCGAGGAGGTGTACAAATAATGAAGAACGCATATGACGTAATTATCACACCTGTTATCACAGAACAGAGTATGGACGTAGCTGTTGACAAAAAGTACACCTTCAAGGTAGCTCCTACAGCAAACAAGACACAGGTCAAGTTAGCCGTTGAAGAGATCTTCGGAGTAGAGGTTGCTAAGGTCAACATCATGAACTATGACGGAAAGTTAAAGAGAATGGGAAGATTCGCAGGTTACACACCTTCCTACAAGAAGGCCATCGTAACTCTTACTCCTGACAGTAAAGAGATCGAATTCTTCCAGGGATTATAATTTAGGAGGTAGACGAAAATGGGAATCAGAAAATACAAACCGACTACCCCGGGTTTAAGAGGAATGACGGTCTCCACATTCGAGGAGATCACCAAGAGCACTCCTGAGAAGTCACTTACAGTTACCCTTAAGAAGCACTCCGGTCGTAACAACCGCGGTAAGATCACTGTAAGACATCAGGGCGGCGGCGCAAGACCTAAATACAGAATCATCGACTTCAAGAGAGATAAGGACGGAGTTCCCGGAACTGTAACAGCAATCGAGTACGATCCCAACAGATCCGCAAACATCGCTCTCATCACTTACGCAGACGGTGAAAAGAGATACATTATCGCTCCTAACAAGTTAGAAGTTGGAAGCAAGATCGTTTCCGGTCCTGACGCAGATATCGTAACAGGAAATGCACTTCCTATCGCGAACATCCCCGTAGGTACCATCATCCACAACGTTGAGCTCAAGCCCGGCAAAGGCGGACAGCTTGCAAGATCCGCAGGAAACGGTGCACAGCTCATGGCTAAAGAAGGAGATTACGCACAGGTAAGACTTCCTTCCGGCGAAGTTCGTAAGGTATCCATGAGATGCAAGGCTACCATCGGCGAAGTTGGCAACGATGATCACGCCAACATCCAGATCGGTAAAGCAGGACGTAAGAGACACATGGGAATCAGACCTACCGTAAGAGGTTCCGTAATGAACCCTAACGATCACCCTCATGGCGGTGGTGAAGGCAGAGCACCTGTTGGCCGTAAGAGCCCTGTTACTCCTTGGGGTAAGCCTGCTCTTGGATACAAGACCAGAAAGAAGAACAAAGCTTCTAACAAGTACATCGTAAAGAGAAGAAATGAAAAATAATAGAAAGGAGCAAAGATAATGGGAAGATCACTTAAAAAGGGTCCTTTCGTAAACGCTAAGCTGCTCAAGGCAATCGAAGAGCTTAACGCAGCTAACGAAAAGAAAGTCATCAAGACATGGTCAAGACCATCAACAATATTCCCCCAGATGGTGGGACACACTATCGCAGTTCATGACGGTAAGAAACATGTTCCTGTATACATCACAGAGGATATGGTAGGTCACAGACTCGGAGAGTTTGCTCCTACAAGAACTTACAGAGGTCATGCAGCTGACAAGAGTTCAAAGGTCAGATAATTAGAAAGGAGATAATAAAATGGAAGCAAAAGCACTTGCTAAATATGTAAGAATGTCTCCTATCAAATTACAGCCTGTATGTGATTTAGTAAGAGGCAAGGATTTAAACGATGCATTAGCTATCCTGAAGTTCACACCGGGCAAGGGATCCGCTATCGTTGAGAAGGTAGTTTCCTCCGCAGCAGCAAACGCAGAGAACAACTTCGACATGAATCCTGACAATTTATATGTTGCAGAGATCTACGCAAACCAGGGCCCCACAATGAAGAGATGGAGAGCCGGTTCACAGGGTAGAGCATCAATCATCCTTAAGAGATCCAGCCACGTTGGCGTTACTCTTAAGGAGAAGGAATAAGGAGGTTAGCTAAATGGGACAGAAAGTTAGTCCGCACGGATTAAGAGTCGGCGTTATCAAAGACTGGGATTCCAAGTGGTACGCCAGCAAATCAAACTTTGCTGACTTCCTCGTTGAAGACAACAAGGTTAGAGAATACGTAAAGAAAAAATTATATGTTGCCGGAGTTTCAAAGGTTGTCATTGAGAGAGCCGCTGAAAACAAGATGAGAGTTACTGTTCTCACAGCTAAGCCCGGTATGGTCATCGGAAGAGCCGGAGACGGAATCGAAGCCCTCAAGAAGGACCTCGTAAAGATGACAGGTAAAGACGTTGACATCAACATCGTTGAAGTAAGACGTTCCGAATTAGATGCACAGTTAAGCGCTGAGTCCGTTGCACAGGCTCTTGAAAGACGTGTTTCTTTCAGAAGAGCTATGAAGCAGCAGATCTCCAGAGCCATGAAGGCTGGCGCAAAGGGTATCAAGATCGTAGTATCCGGTCGTGTAGGCGGAGCTGAAATCGCAAGATCCGAAAAGTATTCAGAAGGAAACGTTCCTCTTCATACTTTAAGAGCTGACATCGACTATGGTTTTGCTGAAGCTGACACCACTTATGGTAAGCTCGGTGTCAAGGTTTGGGTAAACCACGGCGAAGTTCTCGACAAGGGTCTCGTAAGCGCAGTAAGAGAAGAAAAGCGTGAGAAGAGAAACGAAAGAAGACAGAGAAGAGACGGAGATCGTCAGGGCAGAAGAGATGGAAACAGACAGGATCGTCGTGACAACAAGAGATCCGATAGATTCCAGAGAGAAGAAGCCCCTAAGGCAGCCAACAAGAGGATCAGAGCCAAGAAGGCAGAGCCTAAAGCAGAAGAACCCCAGGTTGATGCAGTAGAAGCTGCAGAGACCACTGAAGCATAAATTTGGAAAGGAGGAACTAAGCCATGTTAATGCCAAAACGTGTTAAGCGCAGAAGACAACACAGAGGAAGAATGAAAGGCGTTGCAACCAAGGGTAACAAAGTTACTTACGGTTCATATGGATTAGTTGCACAGGAATGTGCATGGATCACCTCTAATCAGATCGAGGCTGCCCGTGTAGCCATGACAAGATCTATCAAGAGAGGCGGTAAAGTATATATTAAGATATTCCCACACAAACCGGTTACTAAGAAGCCTGCCGAAGTACGTATGGGTTCCGGTAAAGGTGCTCCTGAGTACTGGGTAGCAGTAGTTAAACCAGGCAGAGTAATGTTCGAGATCGACGGTGTAACCGAGGCTCAGGCCAGAGAGGCTATCAGACTCGCTATGCATAAGCTCCCGATCAAGTGCAAATTTGCCATCAAAGAAGAAGCAAAGGGTGGTGAAGCATAATGGAATTAAAGAAAATGAGAGAGATGACCGAAGTTGAACTTAACGGTGAACTCGACAAGATGAAAAAAGAACTGTTCAACTTAAGATTCCAGCATGTTACAGGTCAGTTAGAAAACCCTGTAAAGATGAGAGAATTAAAGAAAGAAATCGCTAGAGTTAAGACCATCTTAAGAGAAAGAGAATTAGCTTAAGCAGAAAGGAGGAAAATTATGGCAGTTGACAGAAACGCAAGAAAGACCAAAGTTGGTATCGTAGTATCCGACAAGATGGACAAGACTATCGTTGTAGCTATGGAAGACTTCATAAGACATCCTCTTTACGGCAAGGCTGTTAAGAGAACCAAGAAGGTAAAGGCTCACGATGAGAACAATGAATGCCAGATCGGCGATAAAGTAAGAATTATGGAAACAAGACCTCTCTCCAAGGACAAGAGATGGAGACTTGTAAACATAGTAGAGAAAGTTAAATAAGGAGGCAACAGATCATGATTCAGACAGAAACCAGATTAAAAGTTGCTGACAACTCAGGCGCAAAGGAACTTCTTTGCATCCGTATCCTCGGCGGAACTTCCCGTCAGTATGCGAACATCGGAGACGTTATCGTTTGCGCAGTTAAAGACGCAACACCCGGCGGCGTTGTCAAGAAGGGCGACGTTGTTAAGGCTGTAGTTGTAAGAACCAAGCATGGCGTAAGACGTGCAGACGGTTCCTACGTAAAGTTCGACCAGAACGCAGCAGTTATTATAGGAAGCAAAGAAGATAAGAACCCCAAGGGAACTCGTATCTTCGGACCTGTTGCCAGAGAGCTTAGAGATAAGGGCTTTATGAAGATCGTTTCATTAGCTCCGGAAGTATTATAAGGAGGTAAGAGGAAATGAAAATCAAAAAAGGCGACACAGTTATGGTTATTGCAGGCAAGGACAAAGGCAAGTCCGGTAAGGTCCTCAAGGCAATGCCCAAGGAAAATAAAGTTGTAGTTGAAGGCGTTAACGTACAGACAAAGCACGCTAAGGCAACCCAGAAGACTCCCGCTGAGATCAAGCACATCGAAGGACCTATCGATGCGTCCAACGTAATGTACTATGATACAAAGGCTAAGGAAGCTTCCAGGATCGGCTACAAAGTAAAAGAAGACGGTACCAAGGTTAGAGTTTCCAAGAAAACCGGAAACGTGATTGACTAAGAAAGGAGGAGACGATTTTGACAGCTAGATTAAGAGAAACTTATGACAATGAAGTTTTTAACCAGTTAAAGGAAAAATTCCAGTATGCCAACGTAATGGAAGTTCCCAAGCTTACAAAGATCACCATCAACATGGGTCTTGGCGAAGCTAAGGACAACTCCAAGGTTCTTGAGTCCGCAGTTAATGAGATCGCTCTCATCGCAGGTCAGAAACCGGTGGTTACCAAGGCTAAGAAGTCCATCGCAAACTTCAAGGTAAGACAGGGCATGCCCGTAGGCGCCAAGGTTACCTTAAGAGGAGACAGAATGTATGAATTTGCTGACAAGTTCTTCAACATCGCACTCCCAAGAGTAAGAGACTTTAAGGGTGTTTCCAAGAACTCCTTCGATGGCAGAGGTAACTATTCCATGGGTATCAAGGAACAGCTTATCTTCCCTGAAATCGAATATGACAAGGTTGACAAGGTCAGAGGTATGGACGTTTGCATCGTTACCACTGCCAGGACAGATGAAGAGGCACGTGAGCTCTTAAAGCTCTTCAACATGCCGTTTGCCAAATAACAGGAGGAATCATAACCATGGCGAAATTATCGATGAAATTAAAGCAGCAGCGTCCCGCTAAGTTCTCTACCAGAGAGTACACACGCTGCAAGATCTGCGGTCGTCCTCATGCAGTACTTCGCAAGTTCGGAATCTGCAGAGTTTGCTTCCGCGAGCTCGCATACAAGGGTCAGATCCCGGGTGTTAAGAAAGCCAGTTGGTAAGTCATTCTATAAAGGAGGAAAATTAACATGACAATGAGCGATCCTATTGCAGATATGCTTACCAGAATCCGTAATGCCAATACTGCAAAACATGAAAAAGTAAATGTTCCTGCTTCGAAGATGAAGATCTCTATCGCAGAAATCCTTCTTAAGGAAGGCTATATCAAGAACTTCGAGATCGTTGACGCAGGTCCTGCAAAGGATATCGTTATCACCTTAAAGTACGGAAAAGATAAGAATGAGAAGATCCTCACAGGTCTTAAGAGAATCTCGAAGCCCGGTCTTCGTGTTTATGCTAACAGCGAAGAGCTTCCCAAGGTTCTCGGTGGTCTCGGAACAGCGATCATCTCAACAAACAAGGGAGTTATCACAGATAAAGAGGCTCGCAAGCAGAAAGTCGGCGGCGAAGTTCTCTGCTTCATCTGGTGAGAGAGTTTTTTTACAATAATCAGGAGGTACGGGCATGTCACGTATAGGTAAGATGCCAATCGCTATACCTGCAGGTGTTACTGTTGATATAGCAGAAAATAATGTGGTCACTGTTAAAGGCCCCAAGGGAACCCTTAGCAGGGCACTTGCTCCCGAGCTCGAAGTAAAGATCGAGGACGGACAGGTGATCGTTAACAGACCCAACGATCTTAAGAAGATGAAGTCCCTGCACGGACTTACGAGAACACTCATCAATAACATGGTTGTCGGAGTTACGGCAGGCTATGAGAAAACTCTCGAGATCAACGGTGTTGGTTACAGGGTAGTTAAGGAGGGCAAGAAGCTCAACCTTACACTCGGTTACTCACATCCCGTTATCATGGAAGATCCCGAGGGTATAGAGACAGTTTGCGACGGTCAGAACAAGATCATCGTAAAGGGTATCGACAAAGAGAAGGTTGGCCAGTTCGCTGCACAGATCAGAGAGAAGAGAGCTCCTGAGCCTTATAAGGGCAAGGGTATCAAGTACGCTGATGAAGTGATCAGACGTAAGGCCGGCAAGACAGGTAAGAAATAAGGAGGAATGAAGAATGTTTAAGAAGGAATCAAGAACAAAAATCCGCGAGAAAAAACATTTAAAGATCCGCAATCGTTTCTCCGGTACTCCTGAAAGACCCCGCTTGTCGGTTTTCAGAAGCAATAGTCATATGTATGCTCAGATCATTGACGATACGGTAGGAAACACACTCGTTGCCGCATCAACACTTGATAAGGACGTTAAGGCTCAGCTCAAGTTCACCGATAACATCGAGGCAGCAACACTTCTCGGCAAGGTTATCGCACAGAAGGCTCTTGACAAGGGCATCAAGACAGTTGTCTTCGACAGAGGCGGCTTCATATATCACGGTAAGGTTCAGGCACTGGCTGAGGCAGCCAGAGAAGCCGGTCTGGAATTCTAAGGAGGAGACAGCAGATGAAACATACAAACATTGATGCCAGCAATCTGGAATTAGAAGATAAGGTCGTTACCATCAAGCGTGTCACCAAGGTAGTTAAGGGTGGACGTAACATGAGATTTACAGCACTCGTTGTTGTAGGCGACAAGAAGGGACATGTTGGTGCAGGTCTCGGTAAGGCTACAGAAATTCCCGAAGCTATCCGCAAGGGTAAGGAAGCAGCCATCAAGGCACTCATCGAACTTCCCCTTGATGAGAATTGCAGCGTTCCTCACGACTTCATCGGCAAGTTCGGCAGCGCTACAGTCCTTATGAAGAGAAGCCCCGAAGGTACCGGTATCATCGCAGGCGGCCCCGTACGTAACGTACTCGAGCTTGCAGGCTTCAAGAATATCCGTACCAAGTCACTCGGTTCAAACAACAAGCAGAACGTTGTCCTTGCAACGATCAACGGACTCAGCCAGCTCAAGACACCCGAGCAGGTAGCAGCAGCTCGCGGGATCAGTGTTGAGCAGCTGATGGACTAATGTCAGGAGGATAGAAACATGGCAGATAAAGTAAAGGTTACTTTAGTTAAATCTACTATAAGTGCCCTTCCGAAGCATAAGAAGACTGTTGCAGCACTCGGACTCGGAAAGCTTAACTCAAGCAATGAGCTCCCCAACAATGCCGCAACTAAGGGTATGATCAATCAGGTCAGACACCTGGTTAAGGTTGAAGAACTCTAATCAGTTTTTTGGGAAGGAGAAATTATCATGAATTTATCAGATTTAAGACCCGCTGACGGTTCCAAGCAGAGCAACAACTTCCGCAAGGGCCGTGGTCATGCATCGGGTAACGGCAAGACTGCAGGTTACGGACACAAGGGTCAGAAGGCTCGTTCCGGTCGCCCGAGAGCAGGCTTTGAAGGTGGTCAGAACCCCTTCTTCAGAAGACTTCCTAAGAGGGGCTTCCGTAACAGAAACACTAAGGAAATCATCACCGTAAATGTCAGCATGCTCAACAGATTTGAAGACGGAGCAGAAGTTACGGTTGAAAGTCTTATGGATATCGGCATCATCACCAATCCTAAGGACGGTATCAAGATACTTGGGAATGGAGAATTAACCAAGAAACTCAATGTTAAGGTCGACGCATTCAGCGACTGCGCTAAGCAGAAGATCGAGGCTCTTGGTGGAAAAGCAGAGGTGATCTGATATGATTAATTCTATCATCAATGCTTTCAAGAATCCCGATATCAGAAAGAGATTGCTCTTCACTATCGTTTGCGTAGTGCTCATCCGTATCGGATCTATGATCCCGGTACCCGGAATCGCTTTCGAGCAGTTCTCTTCATGGCTCAAGGATGCCAACCTTGAGCTCGGATTCCTTGATACACTGACAGGTGGATCGTTCTCGCAGATGTCGATCTTCGCGCTTTCGATCTCCCCTTACATCAACGCATCCATTATCATGCAGCTCCTCACTATCGCTATCCCGAGGCTCGAAGAGATCCAGAAGGACGGTGAGGACGGCCGCAGAAGGATCGGTAAGTACACAAGGATCCTTACCATCGCACTTGCATTCCTTGAGGGCGGCGCTATGGCTTACAGCTTCAGCGTACAGAACTCGGGCGTTATCAACACAGACGCTTTCACAGGGATCATGCTCATCTCATTCGGTTTCACAGCAGGTACTTCGTTCCTTATGTGGCTCGGTGAGAACATTTCCGAGAGAGGTGTTGGAAACGGTATCTCCATGATCCTCCTCGTTAACATCGTATCGCGCCTTCCCGCCGATCTCGATACACTCTATACAAAGTTCGTATCGGGTGCAAGCAGTCTGATCGTCGGTATCGTGAGTGCGATCGTGATCGTAGCCGTTCTGGTAGGACTCGTAATGCTCATCGTTATCCTCCAGGATGCTGAGAGAAGGATACCCGTTCAGTACTCAAAGAAGGTTTCGGGACGCGGCATGGTCGGCGGTTCTTCGTCGAACATCCCCCTCAAGGTTAACACCTCCGGTGTTATCCCCGTAATCTTTGCGATGTCACTGATGCAGTTCCCGATCATCATCAGCTCGTTCTTCGGAGCACAGGCCGCGAGAACAGGCTTCTGGAACAAGGTTCTCTACATGCTCAACATGCAGAACTGGTTCAACATCAAGGAGTGGGGCGAGTTCAAGTACACCTTCGGTGCACTTATCTACATCCTCCTCATCGGATTCTTCGCATATTTCTACACAGCGGTTACATTTAACCCCGTAGAGATCTCGAACAATCTTAAGAAGAGCGGCGGATACTGCCCCGGTATCAGACCCGGAAGACCTACAACAGATTACCTTAAGGACATCCTTAATAAGATAATCTTCATCGGTGCTATCGCACTGAGCATCGTTGCGATCCTTCCTCTTGTACTTACCGGTGTATTCCAGGTAAGGGTAGGATTTGCAGCAACATCCCTTATCATCGTTGTCGGAGTTATCCTTGAGACAATGAAGGCGATCGAAGCAATGATGGCAGTTCATCACTATAAGGGATTCCTTGATAAATAATTTTAGTATCACACGGGGGCGGGGCACTTTAGACAGTCCCGCCCCTGTTTTGCAGTTAGGACACGAACATGAAAATAGTTATGTTAGGCGCACCCGGCGCAGGTAAGGGAACACAGGCCAAGCAGATCGCTGCCAAGTACGACATCCCCCACATCTCGACCGGTGATATCTTTCGCGCAAATCTGAAAGAGGGCACTCCCCTCGGACTTAAGGCCAAGGAGTACATGGACAAGGGAAGCCTTGTTCCCGACGAGCTCACACTTGAGCTCATCATGGACAGATTCACACAGCCCGATTGCAAGAACGGCTACGTGCTCGATGGATTCCCCAGAACCATCCCGCAGGCCGAGGCACTCACAAAGGCACTCGCCGACAACAAGGACGAGATCGACTACGCAGTGAACGTTGAAGTTCCCGACGAGAGGATCATCGACAGAATGTCAGGGCGTCGTGCATGCGCAAAGTGCGGCGGAACCTTCCATATCAAATATAATCCCACAAAGGTCGAGGGCGTTTGCGATCTGTGCGGCGGCGAGCTGTACGTGAGAGACGACGACAAGCCCGAGATCGTAAAGAAGAGGCTTGATACATATCATGCCCAGACCCAGCCCCTCATCGATTACTATGAGAAGGCAGGAAAGCTTAAAGAGGTTGATGGTACTCAGGATGTAGACAAGGTCTTCGCAGACATCGTTAAGGTGATCGAAGCCTAAGCATCCGTCATGTATAACTGATTACATGTGCGATGCCGGCACATGTATGGCAGCGCGGGAACATCGCGCTCGCGGAGAGGATAAACATGTCTATTACTATCAAATCAGAGAAAGAAATAACGCTTATGCGTGAAGCCGGCAAGATCCTTGCCGAAGTTCACAGACTTCTTGAAAAAGAAGTGGTACCCGGAGTATCAACATGGGAGATCGACCGTAAGGCGGCCGAGTTCATCAGAGGATTCGGATGCAAGGCATCGTTCCTCGGCTACAACGGCTACCCCGCATCGATCTGTATCTCGGTGAATGATGTTGTCATCCACGGGATCCCTTCAAAGGACCGCATTCTGAAGGAGGGCGATATCGTCAGCCTTGATGCGGGTGTCATCTACAAGGGTTATCAGTCGGATGCGGCCAGGACGGTTCCCTGCGGCAAGATAAGCGCTGAGGCCGAAAGACTCATCAGAGTCACACGCGAGAGCTTTTATGAAGGCTTAAAGTACGCAAGAGGCGGCAATCACCTCTACGAGATCTCCGGTGCGGTCGAAGACCACGTCGTTGCGGCAGGCTACTCTGTAGTCAGGGAGTTTGTCGGACACGGTATCGGCAGGGAGATGCACGAGGATCCTCAGATCCCTCACTATCATATGAAGAGAAGGGGTATCAAGCTGATCCCCGGAATGACGATCTGCGTCGAGCCGATGGTCAACGCCGGAAGGTGCGACATCAACTGTCTGGACGACGGCTGGACGATAGTAACTCAGGATCATTCCCTCTCGGCACACTACGAGAACACGATCCTGATCACAGAAGGCGAACCCGAGCTGCTGTCTATATGATGCGGATCATGTTGACGATCGAAGGCTCAGGTTCGGATGTTGAAGCAAGCGTTTCAAAACAGGAGGTTACATGTCAAAGAGTGATGTAGTTGAGATTGAAGGAACAGTTATAGAAAAGCTTCCTAACACTATGTTCCGTGTGGAGCTCGAGAACGGTCACCGCGTGCTTGCGCACATCAGCGGTAAGCTTCGCATGAACTTCATTAAGATCGTTCCCGGCGACAAGGTCACCCTTGAGCTTTCGCCCTACGATCTCACCAAGGGAAGGATCATTTGGAGAGACAAGTGATCAAAAGGTCAATCTCACCTGTATTTTGATCTTTTCGGAGAGCTGAAGATACGATCAGCAATCTATTGGTTGATATTTTAAAATTTCACTTGCAATTAACAGACCGACATGATATATTATATGTCGGTCTGCTCTTTTGGGTACCTTTATGCCCATTTAGACCGCTCTGCATAAGGCTTTCGGGTCTTGTGCGTGTAAGTAGTAAACGGGAGCGCAGGCTTCTAAAATGAAAGGAGTGTCATTATGAAGGTTAGATCTTCCGTAAAACCGATCTGCGAGAAATGCAAGGTCATTAAGCGCAAGGGTTCGATCCGGATCATCTGTGAGAACCCCAGACACAAGCAAAGACAAGGCTGACAATATCGTTCCCTTTTTGAACTCGGCAGCTTACGAGTTGATTAACTCACCGCAAGCCTGCAAGAGGTTCGTTCAGGGAATATCCGATATAAGGCTCTTGCTTTCTGTGTTGCAACGTTCCGCCTGTCCCGCAGGGACATGATAAAGGCAGGAACAAAAGTTGTGATATTGTGGGTATCAACCCGTGACGGGCTCAGTACCTAAGACATGAAGGTGTCATCATCACCTGTGATGTCTTCGTCGAAGAGCGGGAAATCCCGCGAGGTCGAAAGACCGGCGGCGCACGATTTAAAGCGGCTGAAAAGTGGTTCAGGTCGGGGTATCCCGGTTTGAATCTAAAAGTATGTCAGTAACCTGATACATCATCATGTGTTTGGTTAGAGATCAACAGCATGAAATGCGGTTGATATGAGGCATACTTCCATGTGCAAAGAATCCGGTAACATAATAATCGGTGACGGTGCGTGGGAAACGTTCGTATAAGCGAACAAACAGTAACTGCCTGCAGAACAAGCAGGTGAAACACACAGTATAACGGAGGTGTAAACGCGTATGGCTCGTATCAGTGGTGTTGATTTACCTAGAGATAAGCGTGTAGAAATCGGCCTTACCTATATCTATGGTATTGGCAGAGTTAGCAGTAATAAGATTCTTGCTAAAGCAAATGTTAATCCCGATACAAGAGTTCGTGATCTTACGGATGATGAAGTCGGAAGAATTCGTGACATCATCGATGGCGAATTTATGGTAGAGGGTGATTTAAGACGTGAGACAGCCCTTAACATCAAGAGACTTCAGGAAATTGGTTGCTACAGAGGCATCCGTCACAGAAAAGGTCTTCCTGTCCGTGGACAGAATACCAAGAACAACGCCAGAACCAGAAAAGGTCCCAAGCGTACCGTTGCGAACAAGAAGAAATAATTATGCCCTGTGTCGTATAGGGAATTGTGAAAATAAAACGGTGCTCGGATGCATCGTTGTTAAAGGAGGAAGTCTAAATGGCAGCAAAGACAGGCGCTAAAAAAGTAACAAAAAAGCGTGTCAAGAAAAATATAGACCGTGGACAGGCACATATCCAGTCCTCGTTCAATAATACAATCGTTACTCTTACAGATGCGGAAGGCAATGCTATTTCATGGGCAAGCGCAGGCGGACTCGGATTCAGAGGATCAAAGAAGTCTACTCCTTACGCAGCACAGATGGCAGCAGAGACTGCAGCCAAGGCAGCAGTTGTTCACGGACTTAAGTCGGTTGACGTTATGGTTAAAGGACCCGGTTCGGGACGTGAGGCAGCAATCCGCGCGCTCCAGGCATGCGGTATCGACGTAACCAGCATTAAGGACGTTACACCCGTTCCTCATAACGGATGCAGACCG
>JAEEGK010021936.1_pt1 | contig 13456 bp, 11 predicted proteins | sample 8958771 | NCBI WGS metagenome assembly JAEEGK01 (sample SAMN16246547, study PRJNA631951) | gut metagenome | biome: gut microbiome; feature: rumen; material: SC-attached | host: Bos | place: Iran: Karaj | collected 2018-10 | reverse complement strand
TATCATCATTGAATTTATTCAAAAGACATTCAAAATTTTTTGTTTTATTTGATATTCCATAAACTGTTTTTAATTTTTCTATATCTTTTGAAAGGTAAAAATCTTTATAAAATTCAGATATTTTTTTTTCAAAAAAATTTGGTTCAAAATAATTTGAAAGTATATTTAAAGAATTGAAATTTATATTTTCATAATTTTGATATTTTAGAGAAATTAATCCACAAAATTCATTTAAACTTTTTTGCATCATATTGTTGATTGAATTTATATTTATTTTATTTCTATTATCAACTTTTTTAAAAAAATCATTTTTTTGATTTGGAAAAAATTTTTTCCCATAATCATTTAAAAAAGAAATAATAAATGTAAAAAAATGAGTCATAATTTTACTTCTCATATTATCTTTTTTATATTTTGTATGATTTCTTTTTGTATTTTTTATTTCATTCCAATTTACATTTGTATTTTTTTCTTTTCTTTTTCTTCCTAATTTATTTATTAATTTGGGATTTTTCACAATTTCAAAACTTTCTTCATCACTTTTTTCATCAAGCATATCATACATAAACATTTTTATTTTTATTTATAAAAAACTTGGATATTAATATATTTATATGATTGATAAAATCAAAAATTTCAGAAAATTTGTTTTGTAATTATTTTCATTATTTTTTGAAATAGATGAGTATTTATATATAAAAATTATTTTAGAATTAAAGTTAAATTATTGAGCACTTTTTTACCTTAAAATTTTGTTTTTCTTTATTATTCAAGAAAAAAAGGAAAAATCACTATTTTATAGGCTATGGATCCTTATTTATTGTTAGTTTTATTAAAAATATTATTAAAAATATAAATTATAAAAAATAAAAAATATATAAATTTAATGCTTAAAAATTTCACTGAAAATAATTAAAAAAATAGTAAAAAATAAATAAATTTAATCGCTCATTAGAGATAAAAAAACCCAACAAAAAAACAAAATACAAATAAAACAAAGTTAGAACAAGAAAAATACTAAGAAAAAATAAAAAAAGAATAAATTTCCTATGCTCAAAAATTAAACAAAGTAATAAATACAAAATTAATTCAAGAAGAAGAAATAACCTTTATATTAAAAAATATTGGGGTAAATATAGTGATTTATTTACATCAATTTTTGTTAAAAAAAGTAGAGAAGATTTAATTTTAATTGCAAGAGTTTATAATGAATTATTTAAAATTGATTTTTATGATGCTGTTAATAAAAATGTATCTGGTACTTGTAGAAAATTAATGAAAGCTATTTTATGGTCTAATATTACTCCTGCTGAATATTTTGCTAAAAAAGCTTTTAGAGCTGTTGAAGGTTTAGGTACTGATACTAATACTTTAAATAGAGCTATTATTCCTAGAAGTGAAATTGATATGGATGCTGTTAGAGATTATTATTATATGGATAGAAAAGTTGATATTAAAGATGATGTTGTTGATGATACTAGTGGTGCTTATGGAAAAACACTTGCTGCTTTAACTCAGAAAAGTTAAATAATTTAATCATTTTTTTTTATTTTAAGCATTTTTTAGGATTTTTTTTTAGTTTTTTTTATTTAAAAAAATTTGGTTTTTTTTAAATTTTTTTTTTATTTTTTTTTTTTATATTAGTTATATTAGAGTTGTAATAATTATTTTTATTTATTTAAATATATTATTTTTTTTGAATAAAAAAAATATATTTTATTCTGGGATTGATTCTGCAAAATGATTTAAAGCTTGAGAAAATTCAAGAAATAAATTAAAGAAATTTGTTGTTTGAATTTTAAGTAATTTTTCATAATCTTCTTGATTAATTATATTAGTATAAGTTGCTAAATAATTAATAATTTCTCTTAAATTAACTTTAATATATTCAATAGAATTTAAAAAAATATCAATTTTATCATCAGATAAAAATATTTGAATAAAATTTTTTCTTGATTTAATTAATAATGATTTACTACCATTAATAAAAAAAGGATATTTTAATGAAATATTTAAAGATTTTGAAATATAATTTAATAAATTAGCAACATTTCCCATCATTGAACTATAAATTTTTTTTATATCATTTGTTGATTGATATTTAATTTTTATTTTTTCTAAAATTGGATTTTTTGAATAATCAAATGGAATTGAATATAAATCTTCCATTTGTTTATTAAAAAATGCAAATATTATTTCTATCATTTTTTTATTTATTAATGTATCTACTATAAAATTATATTTTGGTATTTTATTTAATTCATTTTCTAAAATTATTTTATCATTTGTAAAATTATTTTTCTTTTCATCAAAACATTCTTTTGATTTAATTAAATTTTTATTTTTTTGTTCTATTATTTTATTTACTTGTTCATTTATTTTTTTTAATACATTAGTTCTTTTTTCAATTTGTAATAATTTTTCTTTTAATATTTCAATTTTTCTTTTTTTTTTTAATAATTCTTCTTGTTTTAAAAAAATATTTGATTTTTCAATTTCAAAAATTTTATTTTCTCTATTTTCAATATTAGTAATAAAATAATTATATTGTTTATAATTTTGCATATATAAAGCAATAACATCAATATCATTACCTTCTTTTTTTTCTTTATTATTATCATTAATATTTATTAAAGTTTCTTTTAATGAAATTTCTTCTTTTGGAAATGATAATATTATATTTTTATTTTTTAAATATAATTCTTTTGTTGTATAAATTCCAGTTGAAAATTCAAAAAAAATAAAAGGATAATAATAAACTTCTGCAGAACTTAAATCTTTTGAAATATATTTTAAATAACCAAAATCAACTTCAAAAGATAATATTTTTTCATTATTTGAATTATATAAATTAATTGTATGATATGAATTAAATGTTGATTGTAAATAATCATTTAATTGTTTATGTGAAAAGTCTAATTGAAATCTTGGAACCTAAAAATAAATAATTTATTTTTAATTTTTTACTATCATTGGTTCAATTGGATTTGATCTTATTTTTTCTTTAGTTAAATAAGATTCTAATTCTAAAATATAACTATCAATTTCTAATGTAAGAGAATGAATACTAATAGCTAAAAAAACTACATCTCTATGTTGAAAATTTAATATTTTGAATTTTTTTGTACTATCATTCATAATTTATTATTATTAATTTTTTTAATTAAATAAAAAAAAAATAATTAAATTATGCAAAAAACAATAATTTGTAATTATATTATTTTTATTTATTAAGAAGAACATCAGAATTTTTTTTTTTTGAATAATTATTTGATTACAAACTTTAAAACTTTGATTATATAAAACAATAAACAAAAAATATTTATAAAAATTTGATAAATAAAAAAAAAAAAATCGAAAATAAATAAACAAATCTAACTAAATGTAATATAATAAAAATCTAAACAATTTAAATTAAAAAAAATGAATATCTCAATTATAATATTAATAACACTTTTTCTAAAATCAAAAACATTAGATTTAAAAAGAGTTTGTTTATCTCCAGAAAGAAAAGAAGTAGATTGGTATGTAATATTTTTATATCCAGAAAAATCAACATCAAGTAATAAATTATTATATGGATATTTTGATGAATATTCAAATGATTTAATAAATATAGAATATAAAAAAGAAACATTTCCACCAAATTTATTAACAGAATTAACATTAGATAAAAATAATAATAATTTTAATTATTTTTTTTGGAATGATGATAATACTTGTATTGATGATATTAAAAAAATGAGTTGTTCTGATTCAAAAGCACATGCAAAAGGAACTTTAATTTATGATAAAAATGGAGGTTCATTTCTTTTACATTCATTACCAAGATTTCCAAGTAGATATATTAATGGTACTATTATTAATGATTTACCAAGTAATTCTGGATTAAATGGACAAAGTTTTTTATGTATTAGTATTAATCAAAATAGTGCAGAAAAAATAGCAAAAATACTTAATTTTATTAATGTTTGTAATAATAAAAGTGTTATGAAAGATAGAGTTAATAAAAAAGAAAATGAATGGATTAAAAAATTAATTATGAATGTTTATAATAAGTAAAAAATATATTTTTTTTAATTATTTTTAGAGTTAATATGAGTCCTTTAAATATTATTAAGTCTTTAAAAAGAAAAGAATTTAAATTTTTTTCTAAGAATAATAAAGATAAAGTTATTCCTTTTGATACAACTATTAGAGAAAAATTTAATGATGATTTTTATGTTAGAACTTGGACAAGACCACAAAGTGCTCCTCCAATATGTGATAATTATAAAATTTTAAATGTTTTAAAAGTTGATTTTAAAGGTATTTCATTTGATGATACTAAAGAACATTCAAAATGGGCTGTTGGAATTAAAAAAAATATTATTTGTTTTAGTGATTTAAATCATACTACATCACAAATTAATCGTGGTGGTAATATTGTATGTTTTAGAGATGATAAACTTGCTAGAATAATGAGAAAATCAGTACAATTAACTGATAAATGTTTTTAATTTTGTTTTTTAATTTTGTTTTTAATATTATATAAAATATTTCAAAAATAAAAAAAGTATAAAAATTATAAATTTAAACAAACAATTAAAAATTGTAATAAAATAAAAAAAATTAAAATATATATAAAAAAAAATTAAATTAAAAAAAAAAAAAATAACATATATAATCATTTAATTATTTAAATATAACTTAATAAATAAAAAAAAAAAAAAATGAGAAGAATATCAAAAATACCTTCATATGAAATATTAGATCCACCAGGTACAGAAATAACAGATCCAGTAGCACAAATGAAACAATTATTAACAAAACCATCTATAAATATGGATAATATGCAAGTATTAAATTCACCTCCAATGAATGCTCCTCAAATATATAGAGGACATAGAAAAAAATGGGGACGTACTTATATAAATATATTACATGATCCTCGTGTTGTACGTGGTAATACATATGCTGCTTTTGTTATACCATCATCACTTCAAATGGAATTTTTAAGAATGAAAGAAGAAGAAGAAAAAAGAAAAAAATTAGCAAGAATGCCAAAAAAAGTTCCTAGATGTGCTTATATTGGTTTAAGACAAAGAAGAGATGATAAAAATAAAAAATTAGAAGAAGAAAAAAAAGAAGATAGTCCTATATTAAAACCAATTGAAAATACAGGAGAAGTAGAAGATATTCCTTATTTTTATGCTGATACTCCTGAAGATCCAATTTATGTTCCATTACCTCCTGGTAAAGATGAATTTACACAAATTGTTGATGGTGAATTATTTGATTTTGATTTAGAAGTTAAACCAATATTAGAAGTATTAGTTGGAAGAAGTGTTATTCAAGCACAATATGAATTAATTGAAGATTATGAAAGAGATGAATATTTAAAACATAAAAAAGCTTATGAAAGAAAAAGAGAATTTGAATTAAATAAATTACAAAGAACTGAAGCTAAATATGTTAGAAAAGAAGAAGAAAAACAAAGAAGATTTAAACAAAAAGAACAAAGAAAAATTAATGATATTATTATGCAAAAAAAATTAATGGCTAAAGTATTTGGAAAATATGCATTAAAAGATTTAAGATATAATTCATTTCGTCAATTACAAGAAAGAGGATTTTTATCTTCTCATGCAACTTATCCTATTACATTTTATCTTAAAAATAATTATATTCCTAAAGCTGAAAAAAGTGAAAAAGAAGCTAAATTTATTGAAGATAATTTAATGAAACAAATAAAAAAAGAAACTAATGAAGATAAATTAAATAAACATCAAAATGCAATTCAAAAAGAAAAAGATAGATTATATAATATAGCATTACAAAAAGCATTAGATAAAAGAAAAGCTGATAAAGAAGAAAAACAAAGAAGAAAAGAACAATTAGAAAGAAGAGAAAAAAGAAGAATTAATAGAATAACAGAATCAATTACTAATAATGTTATTAATACTAAAGCAGATAGAAAAGATATTATGACACTTCCTTTAAGTGATATTGATGAATTTACATTAAAAAGTGAATCAATACATTGTTTTGGTCAATTAGGTGAAATTATGTTTGTTATACAAGAAATATTAAATGATGTAATACCATTAGATGTAGAATATAAAATAAATATAAATGATTTAATGAAAAAATTTTTAGAAGAATTTTTATTAAATGTAGTAAAAGAAGTAAATAATGATCAATTTATATTAGAATTAAAATATTTAGAAAGTCCAAAATATGATTTTGAAAATATACCAGAAGAAAGAAAAACAGAATTTGCTGAATTTATAAAAGATGAAAGACGTTATATATCTAAATCAGTACATGAATTAATTCATTTAGGTTTATTAAATAAAGATATAGTAAATGCATTTAATGAAGCAATATCAGATTTTTATTTTAAAAATCCAGAACCAGAAAAAATAGAAATTGATCCAGATAATCAAGATGAAACATATCAAACAGAAATGAAAAAAAAACAAGAAGAAGCAGAAAAAAAAGCACAAGATGATTTAGCAAAATTAGAATTAATAAGAAAAAAAATAAAATTTACAATAATAAAACCAGAAGTATTTAAAAAAAAAAGAGATAATATAGGAGGTTTTATAACAATTGAACCTAATCAAATAGAAAAAGCAATTATAACAGAAAGTGAAGAAGTACCAATTAAACAAATTGAAGATGAAAAAAAAGAAGAAGAAGGAGAAGAAGGTGAATTAGATGAACAAAAAGAAGAAAAACAAGATGAACAAAAAGAAGAAAAAAAAGAAGAAAATGAAGAAAAAAAAGAAGAAAATGAAGAAAAAAAAGAAGAAACTGAAGAAAAAAAAGAAGAAATTGAAGAAAAAAAAGAAGAAAATGAAGAAAAAAAAGAAGAAACTGAAGAAAAAAAAGAAGGTGAAGAAGAAAAAAAAGAAGGTGAAAATTTACCTCAACAACCACAAAGTAAGAATAATATAATTTAATTATTTATTTTTTTAGCTGAAACAATAACAACTGATATGGAATATTTAACACAAATTCAAACATATAAAAATACAAATGTACCAATTGATACTTATATTTTTCATTATGGAATGACTGAATGGTTTCAATGTTTAATTTTAAGAGCATTAAGAAGAGTTTTAAAAAAAGATTTTAATGTTGAAATACCTTTAATTGAAAGTTATGAGAAAGTTAAAGAAAATTATAAAAGTGCTGCTGATAAAATTGTTAATGATATTTTAACTAATGAGAAATATTTAGGAAAAAGTATTATTCCTATTCCTGTTTCTTGTGTTGTTGTTCCTGAAGAAAATCCTGAAGGTGAAGAAGGAGAAAATTTACAAAATGAAGAAAAAAAAATTCAAGGAAAAGAAGAAAAAAAAGTTGAAGAAGAAAAACCACCTGAAGAAAATAAAGAAGGTTAAAAAAATTTATTTATGGTTTAAAATAAATTTTAAAATGTATTTTTTTATTTTAATAAATGACAAAATATAATTTTTCATTTTTTATTTATTTTAATTATTTAAAAATGATTATTAGTTTTTGTTATTATTTAATATATTTTTTATTGTTAAATATGAATTTATATTTTAATTTAAATATTCCAATAAGAGATTTTTTAATATATAATATAGAATAAAAACAATTATTCTAAAAAATAAATAAATAAATGTATATTTAAAAGTAATATATTATGTTTTAAATTTTCTAATTTATTATTGTATTAAGAATTTATTTTTTTTTTATTTTTTTAAACAAATAAAAATTTATTATTTTATTTAAATTATTTTTACAATTTATTGTTATTATTATATAAAATTTTCAACTAATTATTGAAAAAAATTGATTGATATACATAACAAAAAAAAAAAAAACAAAATATAATTTAATTACATAATTGAACATTGATCATTTTTTCCATCTTTATCTTTTTTACAACATTTAATATGACAATTTGAAATATTATTACTTATATCAGCATTGCTTTTACTTGAATTATATATTATAGATTGAGTTTTAATATTTTGTCCATTAAATTTTTGTTTATCTCTTAAAATAATTACTTTATAATTTTTTTTATTATAATTATAATATTTATTGTAATTACTAATATTATAATTTTGAAAACTTCTTATATTAATTGGTTTATTATTTGAATTAATATTTTCTTCAATTAATTTAGAATCAATTGTTGAATCACCATGTTCAAAACTTTTAGAAAATGAATTACTTTTATTAGAATTTGTTTTTAAATTTAAATTATCTACTATTTTAATATTACTAAAATCTTCATCTGATGATGATTTAAATGATATATTATAATTTGATTTTGAATCAGATATTAATGAACCTTTTAAAAAATGACTATTTGTATTTTTTAAAATTTTTTGAGATTTTTGTGAAGTAAAATTATTTAAACTTGTATTTATTTCATTTATTTCATTTCCAATTTTTTTAAAAATTTTACCATATAATTTTAATCTTCTATCACTTTGTACTTTTATTGATTCAAATTTTTCTATTTTTTCTTCTTTTGTTAAAGGAGTATATTCTTCATTAATTATTAATGAAGAAAATAATTTTTCTTTTAATTTTAAATTTAATTCAATTTTTAAATTTTTTGTTCTTTTTGGTTGAGGTGATCTATTAAAATATCTTTTATTTAAAGGTGATGATTTTTTTTTTACAATATTTGTATTTAAATTATTTTCTTTTGAGAATCCAATATTTTCATTTGAATGATAATTTTCTCTATTTTTTATTGTTTTCATTGTATTACTATTTTTTATTATTGAATTTTGAATATTTATATTTGAATTTTTATAATTTAAAGGAAATTTTTCTAAATTTAATTTTTCATTTGAAAAAAAAATAGTTGTTGACATTTTTAATTAATTATTTTTTAAATATATTAAAATAACTTTTTATAAAATTTTTTCTCATTATTCTATTTATAAAAAATTATAAATTAAAATTTAAAACATTCTATTCTTTATTTTTATCATTAATTTTTTCATCAATTAAAATTAAATTTTTTCTACATCCAGGACATGATTTTGTTTCAATACTTTTATTATAACAATTTTTACAAACTGTTATTGAACAACCACAAGAAAAATGAAAAACTTTACTAGTAACATCAAAACAAATTTCACATATAAATGCAATTTGTTTTCCATTTTCAATTTCTTTTTTACAAACTGGACAAATATCTTTCTTTTTATTTTCAATATTATTTATCACATTTATTTCATTATTATCATTTTCTTTTTTTTCATTTTTTAAAAAATTAATATTTAATTCTTTTCCATGTTCATAACATAATTTACATCCACAATCTAATTGATAAATAGATAATTCATTATTACATAAAAAACATTTTTCAATTTTTTTATCTTCATTAATAAGTTGTTCAATAATTTCTTTATTTAATTGATTTTTTATAATTAATTGTCTTTCAAATTGTTTTTGTTTATTAAATTGATTTTCTGCTTCTTGTAATTGTGTTATATGATTTCTTTTTTTAATATAAACTAAAATAAAAGTAATAATAATAATAATAATTAAAACTGATAAAATAATTAAAATTGTAATTAATCTTGAATTACAAATACAGTTTCCATTTTTAATATAACATCCATTATTACAATCAATACATTTTCCATTATCATCATATTTAATACAATCTAAAATAGTTTCATTAATATAAGTTAATTCAACACATTTTCCTTTTGACATAGATAATCCTAAATTACACATTAAACAACCAATTTGATTAAAACAAATTCTACATCCTGAATCTTCACATTGATCACAAGTATTATTATTTATATTATAAAAATAACCATCTTTACATAATTTATTTCTTTTATTTTCATCATATAATGACATACATTCATATGAAGTACATGATGTTAAATTATTATTTTTATATATACAAATATTATTATCAAGAATATAATTTTTTTCACATTCATTACAATCATTTAAATCTTTATAATTTAAACAATTTGAAATTAAACCTGAATTTATTTTACATATATTATTTTCATAATCTAAAATATAATTATTAGAACATTTAATACATTTATTATTAGGTGAACATTGAATACAATTTTCAATATTACATTCTAAACATTTTCCATTTGATAAATTATAACCAGAAGAACATTCAAAACAATATGATGTATTATAAATAAAACATTTCTCACAATTATTTATATTTGAATCACAATTTGTAGTATCATTAATAGAATAACATTTACCATTAATTAAATAATATCCATTCATACATGAATTACATTCATTTAATTCATTATAATCACAATTTAAACAAAAATCATCTTTACATTTATTACAAATTCCATTTTCAAGTTTATAACCAATTTCACATTTATCACAAAATCCATAAGATGAATTTCTACAATAAATACAATTATTATCATTACAATAATTATCAGGTTTACAATTTAATTTATGACTTAAAATATTATTATCACATTTTAAACATTTATTAATACAATTATTATTATTACATTCACTACCTAAACAATTAACATTACATCCAATTCCAATTGTAAAATAACCTTCAGGACATAAAGTTTCATTTATAATATAAATAGGTAAAAATGGATTTTTAATACAAATTCCATTTTCTAAATTATAACCATCATAACATTTTCTACAATTTCCTTTTTTTGAATTAGAACAAAATTGACAATTTTCATCATAACATGAATAATTCTCATTTATAATACATTCACCATTTAATAAAATATAACCAATTTCACATTGATCACATCCTTGTTCACTACAATAAATACAATGATCAATATTACATATACAATTATTTTCATTTTTATTTAATATAAATGGTAATTTACATTCATTACATGATCCTGGATATGATGAACTACATGATATACAATTTCTATCATAACATGGACAATTATTATTTAATAATGTATAATTTTTTTTACATTCTTTACATTTAAATGGAGATATTGATTCTATTATTTTACAATTTTCATTAAATAATGTTTTTATTATTATAAAGAATATTTCAAATATTAATATTTTCATTTTTGGGAACATTTATTTTAATTTAGAATTTAAATAAAAATATTTTTTTATAATTGTTAAAATATGAATTTATTTAATTTTATAATTGTTTTTATAATATTAAAAAATATTATATTTTAAATTAATATTAATAAATGAGTACTTTAAATAACAATATATTTCCTTCTTTATATAAAATATCAGGAATAAATAGATGTTATATTAAAAATTGTTATTTAATTCCTTTAATTAATATAAAACAATCAAATGGAAATTATTTTGTTTATTCAAAATGTAGAAATGGACATACTATTAAAGATATACCAATAAAAGAATTTTTATTAAAATCCCAAAGTGTTGATTTACAAAATGAAATTTGTATTTTTTGTAAATGTAATGAAAAGAAAAATAATATTAAAATATATTTTTGTCCAGAATGTCAAAAATTTGTTTGTAAAAATAATGAATGTGAAATAAAACATTATAATAATTGTAAAGGAAATAAAAAAGAAAATTTAATAGATTTAATTAAATTTGATGATTATTGTATTAAACATGGAGAAACTTTAATAAATTTTTGTAATGATTGTCAAAAAAGTTTTTGTTGTGATTGTAATGAACATAATACACATAAAATTAGTTCATTTATAAATATTGGTTTAAAAATAAATGAAAAAAAGATTTTATTTAATAAAATTTCAAAAGCATTTTTTGGATTAGAAAGAATAAAAAGTTTATTTAATAAAACTATTGAAGATTTTAAAAAAAAATTTAATGATTATTATGAAATGAATAAAAATTTATTAATTTTAAATAAAATGATACTTGAAAATTATAAAAAAGATAAAAATGGTGAAATTATTTTAAATGTTAGAAATAATGTAAAATATATAAAAGAAAATTTTTATAATCATAGTTTTAAAAATGAAAATATATTAACAAAATTAAAACATTTTAATGAATTAATACATCAAAAAATATATTTATTAAGAGAGATAAAATATATAAATCCAAGAATAAATTTTAATATTGAAAATAATATTAAAACTTTAGAATCACATTCAGGTTATATTTATCATATATTATTTTTAAAAGATAAAAGATTATCATCTTGTTCTTCAGATAAAAGTGTAATTATTTATAATAAAGAAAATTATTCTCCAGAATTAAAAATTATTGTTCATAAAGATACAGTATATTATCATATTCAATTAAGAAATGAAAATATTGTAACTTGTTCTTATGATAAAGAAATAAAAATAATTAAATTACTTCCTGAAAATAAATATAATGTTATACAAACTTTAATTGGTCATAATAATTCAGTTTTAAAAGTTTTAGAAACTTATGATGAAAAAATAATTTCTTGTTCTTCTGATCAAACAATGAAAATTTGGGAAAAAAATGAAAAAAATAAAAATTATTATTGTATTGATTCTGTTTTAATTAGTGAAATGGATAATAATGATACAAATATTTTATTAATTAATGAAAATGAAATTGTTTCTTCTTCAGTTGAAGATCAATTATTAAAATTTTGGCATTTAAAAAAAAATTTTTCTTTAATTAAAGTATTAAATAATATTGATTGTAATTTTAGTAAAAATTCAATGTATTTATTAAATGATTTTTATTTATTAATAGGAGGATATGAAAATAATCAAGGAATTTATATTATAGATGTTATTAAATATCAATTAATAAAACAATGTCTTAAAAATTTAAATTATGTTGATTCTATTATTAGATTATATAATGGTACTCTTTTAGTTGGAGCATATGATAATAATAAATATTCTTTAATTAATTATAAAATTAATAATTTAGATTTTATTAAAATTAAATCAAAAGAAAGTGTACATAAAGGAGAAATATTTTGCTTAATTGCAACAAATGATGGAATTGTTATTTCATGTTCTGATGATTCTACAATTAAAATTTGGAAATAAATAATTTATTTTATAAGATTTTAGTCGAATTTATTAATCTATTACTAATTAATCTTTTTTTATTTTCATATAAAAATTATTATGAAAATAATTTTTTTATAATTTTTACATTATAATTAATATTAAAAATAATATTTTAATATATTTTATTTGATTAATCAAATTCTTATTCATTATCTTCGTTTTTATCTATTAAATATCTTTTCTTTTTAATAATAAAAACTTTTCTTCATTCCTGTTTTCATATTCTAATTTTTCATTTGATTATCTTTTCATTAATTACTTTAAATTTACAATCTATAATTTTATATCTTCATATATTTCTTTAATATTTATATCAGTATATTTTCATTTAATTTATATATATTTTCAATTTTAAATAATATATTTTGATAAATTTTGTTCAAAATAAATATTTTAAGTGTATGGGGATTGGGGATTGGGCCCAATCCCCAATCCCCAATCCCCAATCCCCCATC
>JAEEGK010021929.1_pt1 | contig 13460 bp, 8 predicted proteins | sample 8958771 | NCBI WGS metagenome assembly JAEEGK01 (sample SAMN16246547, study PRJNA631951) | gut metagenome | biome: gut microbiome; feature: rumen; material: SC-attached | host: Bos | place: Iran: Karaj | collected 2018-10 | reverse complement strand
TTTGCCAATATGTTGTGTCGCTGTGAAGGTAAAGTTTTTTCTCGACCTCCTTGCATATAATTTTTATTTCGTCATCATTAAGGCAATCGATTGCAGACACAGACAACCCATTAGCAGACACGCTGGTATAAAGCCGAATGTTATTTTTTCCATCTCCATTCAAATCCACAAGATATGACCATTGGTCGGAGAAATCTGAAGTGTGCAGCATACTTACGGTGTCGTATGATGTGACAATCATACCCGTGTAATCGCCAAAAGTGATCCCTGTGCGTTCCTTGTTGCACGACGGCATAACGCAAACCGCCGCCAATGCCATTGCAAATAATACCAATCTTTTCATAGTTCAATTATTTAATAGTTAATACTTCCTTTTGTCTTTTATCTCCTCCCATCGTAATCCCGATAGCACGATAGCACGAATAACGAAAAGGCTTCAATAATAATGTCATTCAATTTGTTTTAAACAATTCAATAGTCAAGTTGAATGAGGGCATTCTGATAGTCTTGCTCATCGATGCTGTAAAGCACTTCGTGTGTGGAACTGCCCATAGTCTTATGTTGCTTCGTGATTTCCCAACACGACTTCAACAAAGTGCTTTTGGCAAAGGAGTCCTCAACATGATAGGTGACAAACACACTGTCATTAAACCGAATTGTAGCAAAAGCACAAGCCGAAAAGTAAAGATTAACTTCATCGTTATCGAAAGGTGAAGGCTCTCTGTCCATTCGTTGTTCATAGATGAAAACTTTTTCATTGGGTTGGATAACGGAATCCGTCTGCATCCCGTCAAAAACATATTTTATCGGATTTGATGTATTGTTCAAGATGTAATAGTCATCAATGAAATACGGCTCATACACACATGAGTTTAGGCTTAAGAGAACAATTGCCAATCCAAGCATTGCCATTAACCTGAATTTTGCTTTTGTGTTGAACATAATGAGTGATTTTTTCATGTTTAATCTTCCTTTCATTAAATAATTGTAATCTGGTTTTCTATTCGGATAGTATTGTATTCTGTCTTAAATGTTTCATCGTTTCGTGATTCTATTCGTATAAACTTTCCCCTCCGCATCCATGATGCGCAGCAGATAAACCCCTTCCACCAATCCGCTCAAATCAATCTCGTTCGTTCCCAGCTCCTTCTTCACCACCTGCCCAAATACGTTATAAACCCGAATCTCATCAACCAAAGCATCTTCGGGCAGCACAATCCATACCTTATTGTTAGTCGGGTTAGGATAAACCTGCACAGTCTCTTCTTGTGGCTGCGGTCGTTCCTGCACTTGCAAAGCCGTGTAATCCACTGTGTCAGTAATATGAAGCACCCAATAGTTACTATAAGAGTTCATCAAATAGGCCGTATCGTTTGTGCAGTTATAGTCGCCACAAGGCATTTCGCCTCCCGAACTTCCACACTCTGCAAGAAGCATGTATTCTCTATCATTATGCTTAATAACATCTGCAAGATACTCATGAGACTCTGTTTGAGTGCCTATGGCTCTTTCCCAAAGCAGGTTGCCGTTGCTGTCGGTGCGGAAAACCCACAACTTGTTTCCAATTTCGAGATTCCAAGCGGGCTTAAGGTTATTTGCACTTTGGGAGTCGCCATCCAATGACATGGTGGTTCCAAAAACGGTAAAGCCTCCATCCTCATTCAGGAAGACTTTGACAATCTGTTCGTCTTTCGTGCCGCCATAGCACTTGCTCCATAGCACATTGCCATCCAAATCCGTACGCAGCAGCCAAATGTCGGAAGTCAAAGGCATCCAAGATTGACCATACCAATGCCCGGGATGATACCCTGCGCCTTGAAGATCACCGCCCGATGACGAAGAATGCCCTCCAAACAAATAACCGTCAGGTAGCTCTATCACATTGGAAAATGAATCATGCTTGTCCCCTCCATTGCAACGATTCCATTCCACCTCGCCATTGGCATTCATCTTGACGAGTATTCCATCAGCATATCCTCCAGGTCGGGCACAACTCTCTATATTACCATTCCCCGATTGGTTAGCCGCATCTCCAAAAACATATAAACCGCCATCTTCAGCAATAGCAACTCTGTCATCCATTTCATCTCCACTTGTTCCTAAAGTCGTTTCCCATTCCAATTCACCATTTTTGTCTAATTTTACGACCCAAAAATCTGTACTGCCAAAAAATTGACTGGCATCTCCACATGCCCAAAAACCTTTGCCCGTGGTACAAACAATGCCGCCGTCATCGGTGACAACTCCATGAACGCTGTATGGGAAATAGTGTTCCTCGCAGCCCAAAGTGCGTTCCCAAATGATATTGAGATTGTCATCCGTTCGAACAACCAAAATTCCTGGATTCCCAGTTGAAGGGAAAAACTTCTTCCCATAAAAATAATATCCGTCCATGTCCTTTGCTTTCAAGATGCCATGATAGCCTTGGAAACAGTCTTGATTGACGATTTCGTGGTTTTCGTCAATTTCTATGACCCATGCCCCTGTTGAGCCTTGGTCACCGCAAGCAATCATACCGCTCCCTAAATCAGAGACTCCCAAAATGATGTAGCCATCATCTTTAGGTAGAAATTTGGCTGGTTCATCAATTCCTAATCCTCCATAACATTGTTGCCAATCAATGCGAAGCTGGGCTTGCAAATTACTTCCAGCTATCATCAGGAACGCCAGCAGGGCGAAAATTTTTACGTGTTTCATATTCGTTAGATTTTAATGATGGATTTGTTTTGCACAACTTTTCTGCAAAACTATAACAAAAAATCGCTGTTTTTTCAGGTTCAGAGGGCCATTACAAGTTTTTGTCGCAAAAATTTTTTACAACAAATAGAAATACAACAGATTACAAAAAACCTATTACAAGTTTTTCTTGTCAAACCCAGTCGGAAATCGGGTCTTTTCCGAGGGTTTTTCCGAGGTTGGAGCGGTATTTTCCCATCGTGTTTTCGCTCAATCCGAGCAAATCGGCCTCCTCCTTGATGCGGAAGTGGAGGAAACTCAAAAGGAGGATATGCCGCTCCGTTTCGTTCAATTCGGGGTGCTCCGACTTCAGTCTTGCCACAATCTGCGGATAAGTGTCGTCAACGGCTTCGAGGATGCGCTGCAACCTGTTCTTGTTATTGGATTGATAGATGTCCGCGACGCGCTGCTGCAATATCTCCCTTGTGTGTTGTGCGGCCTGTTCCACCTTGGTTTGCAGTTCGCGTTGCTCTTCATCGTGCCGCTGCGATGCCTCGGTTAAGCGCTGCGACGCCTCGACTTCTTGCGCTGCCATGCGTTTTTTGCTTCTGCGCCGCATCAGAATGACCACCACAGCCGCCAGCACCACCACCATAGGCAACACCACAGCGAGTGCCGTCCTCACGGCCTTTCTCTTCTCATGGAGCGATGCGGCATCCTGCTTTTCCTGCAAGTAGGTCTGGAATAGGTCGTTGAGTCGGGAGACTCGTAATTGTTTATTGGAAACCGAGGTTGCTTCTTCTACAAGGATTTGGGCATATTGGCTGGCTTTCAAGGTGTCACCCTCGTTCAAGGCAATAATATGTAAAACCATTCCTGCAAGTTTTGTGTTGCTGGAATCGTTTTCAGACTCAAACACAGGCATTAAATAGGCTTTTGCAGAATCATATTGTTCAATATCTTGATAAATATGGCCAATGGTCAAGAATCGGTTTAGTTTTTCCATTTCATTTTCTGCTTGAGCCACCATATTTTTCAGACTATCCAAGGCTCTTAAAGTATCATAATCCCGTTCGAAATCAAACAATGCCCGAGATGAGACGATGTCCCTGTAAATCATATTGTTCCTATCTGGCAATAGTTCCAAAGCCAAATCATAATAATAGGCCGCGCTGTCGGCTATCTTCAGTTTGTCAAATTGCTTTCCTATCCTGTAAAGCACGTTGGGAACACCGTATGGAGAAGTCGGTGCAATTCTGTTATAAACCAAGCCTTGCTTGCCGCAATAGATGGCTGGCTCTTGCATGAATTGTGCAGAAAACAAATCTATAAGGCGGTTATAGGTCAAAGCCATAAAACTAGCCTTTTTCCCCACCAGTTCGTTCTCGGTGAATTGGCTCTCCATCGTCCGTAAGGTGTGGAGGTATTCGGTGCAAGCCTCAATGAGGCTGTCGTGCTCGAAATAGGCCGCGCCGTTGATGTAATGGGCGCGGGCAGCGAGGAAGATGAGATTGTTGTTTGGGGAGAGCGTGTGTTTTGAATCCCCCCTCCCCCCTTTCAAAGGGGGAGCCAGCCGCACGAGGCTATCAAAATACACCATAGCCTGCTGCAATGCCTTTCGGTTGGTTTGATCATAATTGTTTTTGAACAGCAGCTCCGCAATCAGCAGCTGGCAATAATGCCCCTCAAACGCATTGAGGCTGTCGGCCTCGGAGCTTGCCGCAAACTGCATCATCACCTTCAGCGCACTATCCGGCTGTTCCCACATCAAACTATCAATCCCCACCAGCGTCTGATAGGATTTCCCTTTTCCTACAGACGAGAGCTGGGATGAGGTCGGATGAGGATTGCATCCCACCATAACAGCCAGCAGAAGCCCCAACCCGAACATGTATCGCAAGCATTTCATGCCTGCAAAAATAGCTAAAATCCGTCAAAGTCAAACAAGAATCTCTCTCCGAAAGACGAAAACGCTTCAAGGCTAGAAATTCAGCCAAAACCAACATTTTATTCCTTAATCCATTTCCCCATTTCTGCCTCTCGATTGTCTGAATAAACTTTCCAGAAATACATTCCCGCCGGCCATTTCTCAGTGTTGAATGTAGTGGTCGTCTCTGTCAAGGGCGTTTCAATCACCTTATGGCCTACGATGTCGAAGACTTGCAATGTGGCGCTTCCCACTGCCGTGCGAATGTTGAGACTGTTGCCGCCTGGATTGGGGAACACCTCTATACGGCTTTCCGTCGCTTCATGCACGCCGTCAACCGACCAATACACCCTCAGGAAATATTCGAACTCATTGTACTTTGACTGCGCAGGGGCTGAATAGCAGTCGATGGCTTGGTAATAGGCCACCACCTTGTAAAGATAGAAGGTCTCATCCTCCATTGAAGTGTTGTCGGTATATGAAGTGGCATTGGCACCAAGGGCCTTGATTTTCTGCCAATGCATGTCGGCTTCCTTGGTGCGGTAGACGTAAAAACCTGAAAGACCGTCATGAGGTTGAGGCGTTTCCCAAGTCAGTTTCACCTTGTTGTTCGAGGTCATCTCATACCAGAGGCCAGTGGCGGGTTGGCAATCGTCACCCATTGTGACACAGGCTTCATTGGTCGGATCGCTCTCCCCTGAAGCACAGAAGGCCGTCACATAATAACAGTTGCCACCATGATTTGGTTCATCATCACCGAATTCGGTAAGGTGACCATGCACAGTTTGCAGTAACACGCCGTTGCGATACACATTGTAGTCCGATACATCTGGTGCGCCTCCCCAAGTCAAAATGACAGCATCGCCATCAAAGATTTCGGCATAAAGGTCAGTCGGCATACCACAATCTGTGCCGTTGCCACAGCTGTTGTTTGTTTGCAAGAATATGTCAGGCAATTCAGTGGCAAAACCCGAATAAGAATAAACTATCTGATTTTCAGCATCCTTAACAACGATTCCCACCTCACTGACATTGCTATTTCCCAAATTCCATGCGAAAGAAACACGCCCCAAAGGCACTTCCACCGACAACGTTTGTGGTGAATTGGTGGCCGTGACACTCGCATACAACTGATTTGCACTATTAATCACCTGAACGGCAGCCCCTTGCCAACCATTAATCATGGATGAAGTCGCCTCGATGGTCCAGATGCAATTGGGGCCGAAACGTACATCATATTGCGCAGCATTCAGTCCATGTGTACCTTCATTCACCGCATACACTTGATAGTCATGCAGGCCGTAGAACGGCACCTCATCGGTGATTTCCATGGTGGCACCTGGAGTGGCATTGTTTTCGGTATAGATTACCCTGCCATCACGTTCGACAACGATTTGGTCAATATGGGTCAAATTACTTTCGTTCAAGGTTTTGTTGGGATTGTTCCAATGTATAGTGCAAGTGTATGAATCGTCGGAAAGGGGTTGCACGCTAAAATTGGATGGCGCTTTCGGCATGGTATTGTATACATCGACCGGCCGTACATCGGCAACCATTTTTTGCGCCTGGTTCCAAGTCTGGTTGTAAGTTTGCAGGTTATCGATGCTGAAATACCCATCGAGTTCGCCACCCCAGCACCAGTTGATGTGGAAAAGGCCGTTGTCGTCATAGCCGTCACAAACGAAGGCGTGACCCACATTCCCGCCACCCTGACCAGCATAAAGGATAGGGGTTGCACAATCGAGGGCATCATACATTTTGGCCACCCATTCTTTGTAAGAGTAATCGTCGCGGTACAGACATTGCGAGGGGCCATAGCCGAAATAGGCACTCATAGCCGGAGGGATGTTTTGCTGCAAGGCACCGCTGGCCATGTTGCCATAATTCATGTTGACGCTCACACCGCAATGGAATATCAAAGTGGACACATAAAGCTCGTTTTCATGTAACGACTCCGGCATCTCATCCCAATGGTAGGTGGTTCCGCCAAAATCAGCAGAGAGGATGCCGTAGGTGTAGCTATTGTAAGAGTGCGAGCCAGTACCCTGCTGGGGATGGTTCCAATACTTCATCACCTGTGCCATTGAGGTGGCCACGCAGCCTGCATAGACATTGCCGCAAGGGCCTTCTTCGTCTTTCGGGCAGCAAGAGTTATAATAGCAGTCCTGATCCCAATGTGTGGCAATCAAAGGCTGAACGACCACCGATTTCGTGGTTTGGGTTTTACCATAGCACTCAAGGTTGGTCCATGCTTGGGCAATTACAAAGTCGGCTCTTTTCAGGTTTTCTTCCGCAAAATCAACGGATTGGCCATAGCCGTTGAGGAAATAAGCCAGACCGTCAGGGAGGTTTTCGACATTGAATGAGCCTGTCTCAGCATAGCCAAGGATGGGGCTGGTGAGGTCGCAGGCGGAAACGATGACAAAGCCACCCGAACTGCCGTTGAAAACATGGAACGAAGGTAGTCCTTGTTCGGTAACACCAGTGTAAACCCACTCCAATGGCGTGTTGTACTTGAAATTGGCCTCAACAAATTTCGCGCCCAAGGCCTTGGCGCGTTGCACTTCGACTGTGCCTGCAAGCACAGGAATAGATGCCATCAGTAAGATGACAATTACCGTGTAAAATCTGTAGTTTTTCATTTTATTATAGTTTTATTCCTTAATCCACTTTCCAGTCTCAGTGAGGGTCGTTGAGCCTGTCGAAACGACCTTCCAAAAATACATTCCCGAAGGCCAATTTTCAGTAACAATACTTGCCGAGCAGCCATTGATTTGCTGCTCACACATCTTCTTGCCGTTTAGGTCGTAAACAATTACAACAGCATTTCCAAATTCGGTTTCAATATACAGCACATCCTTGCCCGGATTGGGATAGGCATAACTTTGTACAACCTTCTCCTCTACCGCATTCAAGTCCTGCAACTCCATGGCACCCATGTCGATACGGCCATAGACCTCGCGCGGATTGCCCATAAAGTCAGTGTCGGGATAATACTGGTTCATGTTGGTCGCACCCGCATTGATGCAAGGCGAATCTTCGTGCAACGACCAATAAGACGGCATTGAGTAATGGTCATATTCTGGACCTAAGCCCGCGGTAGGATTGACAAACTGCGGGTTAGTGTAAATGTCATAGTTGCCGATGACACCGTTGGGGAAAGCGTGACAGTTGTTGAAAGCCGTCGGGTCAGCGTGAGTGGGGTCCATGCGTTCGAAATAGATACCTGTATTGCCGAAAAAGATGTTGTTGTAAATTTTCTGTTGGCCGTTGGTCCAGATGCCTGAGCCCTGACCGTTAATGTGTCCGTCACTTTGGTTGTTGGCAATAGTATTGTTGTAATAATGTGAATAATTGGGTGCCGTAGTACCCAACACAGGCGAATAGCCCTCGTTGTTCACGATGATGTTGTCGTGTAAACGTCCCACACCTTCCCAACCGAGATAAGCCGTATTGCCGTGGTTGCCGTGAATGTAGTTGTTATAAACCTGAGGCCCTGAAGCCGACAACGACAGCTCGCCAATGTGCATATCGAGTGCCGTGCCGTAATGGCCCGAGTTGTTGTAGAACTCGCAATTGCGTACGGTGAAATGCCGTAAGCCACGCAACGAGACGCTTGCGCCCCACCAAGCATAATTGTCGTGGAAAACGCAATGCTCTATCAGGATTGTCCCTGGGTTGAATACATACATTCCTCCACCGCCACAGCTGTTCGGTGAACTGCCGTTGAAATCATCGCGGTTCTGCAAGAAACTGCAATGGGCAAAATAACAATACTTCTTGTTTCTCACCTCAAGGCCTGCGCCAAACCGCTCGGCCTCGGGTGCGCCTGAAGTAATCTTTCCGTACTTGACCTCGCAGTACTCCATGACCACACTGTCCTGGGCACTGCTTTGATCGGAAATCAAGTGGATACCATTCCAGCCTGATTCCACGGCGGGGTCATAGAAATCAGTGATGTCGCGGGCAGTAAAAGTGACTGGAATCTTATCCGCGCCCAAGGCATAAAACGAGCCGTTGTGGACGGTAATGCGGTAATAGCCCTCAGCAATCACCCAAGTCCCGCGTTCGACGGTGAGGCTGGCTGAGCCTCCTTCGTCCGGCTCAATGACGACATCGCCCATGAGCCTTACCGTGTCGGCACCCCAAAGCACATGGCCGTAGTATTCGCCCGACACCTCAATGACGTTCTGCGCGGTCAAAACACCTGCCAGCAGCGTCATCCAAAATGCAAAAAACAAACTTTTTTTCATGGCATAAAACGATTTTAATGATACATTTCATTTCACGCCAACAAAATTATACAAAAAAACAAGGAATTTTTCAACCCATAAGGCCGAATACAGATTTTTCTTTATAACATATATTGACAATCAATAAGTTACAAAAATTTTATACAGATTTTTGTTGGAGGAATTGAAGGTAATTTGGGGTAAAAAACAAAGAAAAACGCGTTGTTTTTACCTCAATACTTCACATAAAACTCCAAAAACGGATTCACCTCCCCTTCTTCCTTAAGCAAGGTCTCCAACTGCGCCCAGTTCTTGATCATCCCGCGTTTCTCGCGCTGGTTGAAGATACGCTTCACCTGCTCGTAATTGAGATAGGGATGATGCACCAAAGTCTTGAAATCGGAACGGTTCACGTCAACTTTCCGCGTTTCAGCCTCACCTATTTTTATATAGGGTTGTATCGTGGCGAAACGTGTCGAATCCATGCCTTTCACATCGCGCAACTGTTCCATGTTGACGAAACCGCCCAACTTTTCGCGGAACTCGATGATGCGCGAGGCCATGTAACCGCCTATCTGTGGCAACTCCACCAACGTGGTCGAGTCCACCATATTCAAGTCGACGATGGGGATGGCTTTCTTTACAGGTTTAGGCTCCTCCCCTGCTTGTTCTTCCTGCTTCTTCTGTGCGGATTTGCCGCTCGCGTTTCGCGACACCTCAGGCAGCACGATGAAAGGTTCCAATTGAGCAAAATCCTCCTCACTGATAGTGTAAAGCTTGCCAAGGTCATTTTTCGAGTAAAACTTTCCACCTTTGGCCTTGTAGTTCATGATGTTGCGGATTTGGCGGTCGGTGAGGCCCATTTGCTTCCACTCTTCTTCGGTCAAAGTGTTGGGATTGAAGGGAAAAGGATGCAACTCAGCCACCTCTTGAGGTCGTTCGGCTTGTTGCTGTTGTTGCGCTTCAATGGCTGCCTGACGCAAAGCTAAAAGGGAATCCAAGTTATGCAAAGACGCATCACTCAACGACTTGCGCGAAGGACGGAACAGACAGGCAAGTATCAAAATGAAGATGGCAGCCAGTATCGTGATGATGGCCACACGCTCGCCTTTGCTGAAAGTAAACCATTTGCGCAAAGAATCCATATTAACTTGTTTCGGGCCCTTCGACAGGCTCAAGGACCCTTGGTAAGTGAAGGTCGTTGAGCCCGTCGAAACACCGTTTTGATTATTTTATCAGCCCGCTGATAAAAACTACAGCGATGGCCAAAGGTGCCAAGTATTTGATAATGAAGAAAAAGATTTTCACAAGTGCCGACTTCAACGTGCCCTCGTTAGTTACCTCATCGAAGAACTTTTGCTTTCCGAATTTCCAACCCACGAAGATGACAATCAGCAATCCGCCGACAGGCAACAGGACGTTGGACGAAACGAAATCCATGAGGTCGAACACAGGACGGCCACCGATTGTGAAAGGCGTGCCACTCATCAAGCTCAAGGAGGCGAAAGTGCCGAGAAACATCGTTCCTAAACATGCTACCACCGTGGCCCACTGGCGTTTCAGATGCAGTTCCTCAGAGAGATAGGCCACCAACACTTCCAACAGGGAAATGGTCGAAGTGAGGGCGGCAATGGCGAGCAACACAAAGAAAATGAGGCAGAACCAATAGCCACCAGCCATTTGGTTGAAGAGCATGGGCAAAGTATTTAACACCAATCCCATACCTGCCTCGGGCTTGACCCCAAACGAGAATGCTGCTGGGAAAATGACCAATCCCGCAAGCAGAGCAATCATGGTATCGGCCAGCACCACGGAGAAGGCGGTACTGGTCAGGTTGTCGCTTTTCTTGACGTAGGAACCGTAGGTAATCAGCACGCCCATACCGAGGCTCAATGAGAAGAAGCCTTGCCCCAACGCGCTGATAAGCACCTTGCCAGTAATCTTCGAGAAATCAGGCTTGAAGAGGAAGGTCAGACCTTCTTTGGCACCTGGCAGGGTCATGGAGCGGACACCTAATACTATTAATATGACCAACAGCAAAGGCATCAGGATTTTGGCGTATTTCTCGATGCCGTTTTGAACGCCCTTGAAGACCACAAAACCGGTCAGGAAGATGAAGATGCCTTGCCACATCACGTTGCGCCAACCCATGTCATGGAAGGCGGTGAACTCCTGCTCGATGGTGGCCAAGTCCTTGCCTTGGAACGAGTTGGTCACCGACTTGACAATGTACTCCAACGTCCAGCCCGACACTGTGGAATAAAAGGCAAAGATAAGGAAGCCGCAAAGCCCGCCCATGTAGCCCACGCTGGGCCAGGCCGTCTTTGGTGCCAGTTTCTTGAACGCGCCCACAGAATTGCTCTGTGAACAGCGACCAATGACTAATTCCGAAAGCATCACAGGGATGCCCAAGAAGATGACGACGAGCAGATAGACCAACAGGAATGCCGCGCCGCCATTGTTGCCCACTTCGCAAGGGAAGCGGTAGATATTGCCCAATCCGATGGCTGAGCCTGCAGCGGCAGCGATAATGCCGATTTTCGAGCCAAAGCCATCGCGTTTTTTCTTTTCTTCTGCCATAGTTTTTCACTTAATCGGGCCCTTCGACAGGCTCAGGGACCCTTGGTGGTCGTTGAGCTTGTCGAAACGCCACACTGAATTTATCTTTTTTCACCGTATGCCAAATCACCCACATCGCCGATGCCTGGAACGACGTAGGCACGAGCCGTCAGTTCCTCATCAATACTACCCACCCAGATAGTGACCGGCAGGCGTGACATGGTGCGCTGCACATAGTCCAAACCGTCTTGCGAAGCCACCGCCACCGCAATATGAATTTCTTTCGGCGTCATATCCTCCATCAGGCCGTTCAAAGTTTTCACGATGGATTCACCAGTGGCTAACAAGGGGTCACAAAGGATGAGAATACGGTCCTCGATGTCAGGCGAAGAGAAATACTCCACGCGAATTTCGGAGTCCTCCTCGTTCTTGTCGTATTTGCGGTAGGCCGCGATAAAAGCGCTGTCGGCCTGGTCGAACATGCTGAGCATTCCATTGTGAAACGGCAAGCCTGCACGCAAGATGGTGGCAATGACAGGTTGCTCGTGCATCGTCCGTATCTGCTTGATGCCCAAAGGGGTAGTCACCTCTTCGTCATCATATTCAAAGGACTTGCTGATTTCGTAAGCCATAATCTGACCAATGCGCTCGAGGTTGCGGCGGAAGCGCATACGGTCTTGCTGGATGACAGCATCGCGGAGTTCAGCCATATATTGGTTGAAGACGCTGTCGTTTTTTTCAAGGTTGTTAATCTTAATCATAGTGTTGGTATTTGCCACAAAAGTAGAGGATTAAAAGATACAAAGCAAGAAAAAACTGATTCTTCATTTGATTATTCAAGAAATACCTCTAATTTTGCACTTTAACATTTTTTACTATGAAAGTATTCAAATCTTTGCTGACCTTAGCATTATTAGCTTTGGTCTACCATTCAAATGCATGCACCAACTTCCTGATTACCAAAGGTGCCAGTGTCGACGGCTCCAACTTCATCAGCTATTGCGCCGACTCGCACATCCGTTACGGCGAACTCTACTTCACCCCTGCCGCCGACTGGCCTGTGGGCAGCATGAGGGTCTGTTATGACCGTGGCACTAACGCCCCAAGAGGCAGCGTGCCTCAGCCGTCCCATACCTACCAAGTGGTGGGTTACATCAACGAAAACCAAGTTGCTCTCGGTGAAACCACCTTCGGAGGTCGCGAGGAACTGATGGACCCGACAGGCATCGTCGACTACGGTAGCCTGATGTTCATTGCTTTGGAACGCAGCACCTCCGCCCGCGAAGCCATTAAAATCATGGCTGACTTGGTGGAAGAATACGGCTACGGTAGCGATGGCGAGTCGTTCAGCATCAGCGATGCCAACGAGGTGTGGTATATGGAAATCATGCCCAAGGGCTACACGCCGCAAGTGACCAAAAACGGTGATACCATCAATGCCGACCGAGGTGCCGTTTGGGTGGCCATCCGCATCCCTGACGGTTATGTGAGCGGTCACGCCAACGCTGCAAGAATCACCACTTTCCCCTTACGCAACGGCAAGACCTCCATCACCGACAAGGACTGGAAAAAGCTTTACAATGAGCAAGTTGAGGTGATTTACAAGCACGACATCATCGATTTCGCCCGCCGCAAGGGCTACTTCACTGGCAAAGATGTCGACTTCGACTTCAGTGCTGCCTACGCCCCTGTTGATTTCAGTGCAGCTCGCGTCTGTGACCTCCGCGTTTGGACCATGTTCAACAAGGTTTGCGATGGCATGGACGAGTATTGGGACTATGTCACAGGCAAAGACCTCACCCACCGTATGCCACTGTATATCAAGCCCAACCGCAAAATCAGTCTGAGTGACATGATGGCTTTCCAGCGCGACCATTTCCAAGGCACCGAGTTGGACAAGACCAAAGATGTGGGTGCAGGGTCCTTCGGCTCACCGTTCCGTTTCAACCCTTTGTATTGGACTTACGAGGACAAGCCCTACCTCAACGAGCGCAGCATCGAGGTGGTGCAGACAGGCTTCTCTTTCATCGCACAGAGCCGCAACTGGTTGCCCAACCCTATCGGTG
>JAEEGK010021928.1_pt1 | contig 13461 bp, 9 predicted proteins | sample 8958771 | NCBI WGS metagenome assembly JAEEGK01 (sample SAMN16246547, study PRJNA631951) | gut metagenome | biome: gut microbiome; feature: rumen; material: SC-attached | host: Bos | place: Iran: Karaj | collected 2018-10 | reverse complement strand
AACATCGAATGATTCTTGTACTTAAAATATTATTAAATTATTCTTAGTTCTTTAATTTTAAAATAAAAATAAAAATTGTTTTTAAAAAAATTATTCAAACTATAAAATAAAAGCAATATAAATATTTAACAATTTTTTGAAAATCATCTATAATCATTAAATATAAATATTTTTAATATAAATCTTATTTTTTTTAATCATATTTAATTTATTTTTATTCTTTTCTTAATAATAATAAAATAACATTTAAAGAAAATATTTATTAATAATTAAAAATTATTTATATTAAATATATATTTTCTGATTAATAAAAATGCTCAAATATATATTATTTTATTATAATTAAATTATATTATATTTTAATATTAAAAACTATAATATTTGTAAAAATATTGTATTGAATTTTATAAATATAACGTTAAATGTTGAAAATATTGAATTTTGAAATTAATTTCATATGTAATCCTTGATAATTATATAGGAAAGTTTTTTACGTATGATTATAGAAAAAATGAAGATAAAAAAGATATATCTTTTTAATTGTTAGCAATCATAAAATAAATAATAGTAAAAAATATTTTTCAATATTCAAATATAAATAAAAATTTTAATTATTACCTTTCTATTTATATACTTAAATTAATTGATTAGACTTCTCCAATAATAAAAATTAAAATATTTTTTTGGATAAATTTTTATCAATAAAAAAAATTTAATTCAAAAAAATATTTAAACCAAAATATCCTAAAAATTAATATAAATTCCTAAAAAAAAATTTATAAAAAACAAAAAATGTCATCTCAATCTCAATCAAGTAATCAAAATATCGAACATATTGAGACAGAAAATAAAATGCCTGAATTACCAAAATTTATAAATCCAAATTCTTACCTTCATATTATAGATAAAATAACAAATATCTTAGGAACAAATTTTGTAACAAATAAAAATGAAATTATTAAAAAATATGATGAAGAAGTATTTGATGGAACATTAATAGGATTATACTTTTCTTCTGAATGGGGTTCCCCATGTAGAATTTTTTCAAAATATTTAATAAATTTATATAATGAAATAAATGAAGGTGAAAAACTTTTAGAAATTATTCAAATTAGTTTTGATAGAACAGAACAAGATTTTAAAAAATCTATTTCAAATTTACCTTGGAAATTTATTCCTTTTAATGATATTAAAATTAAAGAATTACAAATGAAATATAATGTTTTAGAGATACCTAAATTTATTCCTATTGATAGAAATGGTGAATCTATGTGTGATTATGGAAGAGAATATTTATATGAATATGGTGTTGATATTATTGAAAAATGGAATGAAGATATTAGAATTGTTAGTCAAGATGAAGTTGATAAATTGTTAGATGATAGAAAAAAATTATATGCTGAATTAAAAGCTCAATATGAAGAAAATTTACAATATAGTTAATATATTTATTTATTTTTTCTTTTTATTATATATTTTTTATTTGTATATAGAGCAGGCAAAGATATTAATTAAAAAGGAATATTAATTTATTAATAATTTTTTTTATTTTATAAAAAATTGTTTATATTATAAAATATGTTTTTTTGTTTTTTAAAATAAATGTTAAATAAATATAAATATAATATAACTTTAAAATAAAAATATATATAATAATGTTATCAATTATATTTAAATAATTAATAAAATAAAAAATATAAATAAAATTGTAGATAAAAAACATTAAAATATATCAAATACTAACATATCAATAATGATATAAAAATAAATGTTAATATGACCATATTTTAATGTATTTATCAAAAGAATAAGTAGCAACTAAAATATTATTTATCACAGCCACACCAAGAATACTTTTAGTATGAGCATTTTTAATTATATGAAAATTTTCACAATTCTCACTTTTATAAAACATAATATCACCACAATCTCCAACAACTACAAAAATTTCATTGTCTTTAATAGAATTTATTCCATAACATCCAAAAGGAATTTTTATTTCATTTATTATTTTTTGTTCTAATAAAGAAATAACATGTAAAACATTTTCACCAATAGCCATTTTATTTTCATTAATTCTACATAATCCATTCCAACAATTACATTTAACTTCTTCAAATAATTTAATTAAAGTTATATTATTTAATTCTTCTTTTTTACAATTCCAAAATTTTGTTCCATCCATTCCTGAAGAGATTAAAATATTTTTATCATCTAATAATAAAATTGAATTAACAACATTTGAGTGTTCTAAAGTTGAAATTAATTGATATTCATTATTATTTTCTTTCCATATTTTAATATCTCTATTATTTGAACATGAAATTAAATTATTATTTGAATAATAAATAACTTTATTTAAAGAATAATTATGTGCATTAATTATAGTTTTATTTAATTTAAATAATTTTTCATTTTTAATCCAAGTTTTAATACTTTTATCCCAAGAACAAGTAACAAAATTATTATCATCTTTAATATCTACAAAAGTTATATTTTCATTATGAGCATTTTCAATTGTTTGTAAAATATAATATTGTTGATCAAATATTTTAATTGATTTATCTCTTGATACTGAGATTATATTTCCTAATGGAAAAACTGAAATTGAATTTATTCTATCATCATGAACATTAATAAATTTAATTAATTTAAAATTTGATTTAAATAATTCATATTTCATTTTATTTTCCTTTTCTTCAAATTGAGTTATTTTTTCTTCTAATTTTGATATTTTATTTTTATAACTTTCAATGATATTTTTTTGTTCATTTATTTGCTGCTTATATAAATTATTTTCATTTTCAATTCTAGATATTTTTTCTAATAAAGAATCAAATTTACTCTTAAATAATTTTTTTAATTCCTCATTTTGATTTGATAAATCTTCAAATTGTTTAGATAATTTTTCAGAATTTTCTTCTAATAATGATTGTTTTAAATTTATTATTAATTCAACATTTGGATGTTTTGTTAAAGTTGAAATTAAAATAAAATTTAAATTTTCATTATTATTTTCTATTTTAACATGTTTCTCCTCTATTAATGCTGAAATAAATTCTATTATTTCATCAATTGTATCACATCCTTTAAGTAATTTATTTTTGTGAAGAGTTTCATATGTAAAATTTGATTCATATTTTTTATTTGAATCAAAAATAAATATGGTAATTGAATCTAAGTTTTGGAATAATTCAATTTGATAATTTTCATAATTTTTTTTTACTGGCTCTCCAAAAAAAAATGTTGTGTCATTTAAAATTTTTTTCTCCATCTTTTTTTAATTTTTTATATTTGTATTAATGAATTATATTATAATATAGTTAATTTTATGTATTTTATTATTTAATTTTAGAAATTTATTTGTGATAAAAATTAAAAAAATAAATATCATATTATCATAAATACTAAATATAATTAAAATCATTAAAAAAAATTATATAGAATGAAAAAATGATTAACATATTAAATAAGGCATCAATTGAAATCAAAAATTTATCTGCAATGATATATCAAGATGTCCTAATTATAATTTAATTTCTTTATTTAAATTAAATTATAAAGAAAATAAACAAATGATTAATTATGAATATGAAAATAATCATATAAAAATTTTTATTAGAAGAAATATGACTATATATAATAAATTTTCTCTTTTAAAAGAAACATGTGTGAATTATTAATATAATTGAACATATTGATATTTATTTTTCAGTAAAAATATAATTTCTTTCTTTATTAAATCATTAATATGTTTAAATTAATAAATGAAGTTATATAATTAATTTAAATGGATTTTTTTAAAAATAAATTATAACAATGAAAATTATTTTATGTGGTTTAAAATAAAAGGTTGTTGATAAATGTTTGATTATTAAAATTTATTTATCTTTTTTATAAGTATTGAAATATTAAAACATTTAAAAAAATATTTAGTTTTTATTAATTTTATTACTTTTTTAAGAATATTTATTATAAATTATTTGAAAATTTTAATTAACTTTTGAATATTAATATATTTATTTTAATTGTTTTTAATAATTTTTTATATTATAAATAAAACTTTATGAATATTAATTGGAATAAAATCCTTAAATTATATGGGAAAAATATTTAATATATTTTCAAAAATAATTAATTTAAAATAATTTTTTTATAAATTTTTTCTTTTGTTTTCGTTTTGAATCATTTTTTCCATTATTTGAATTATATTTTTATAATTCTCTATAATAAAATTTATTTTTTTTTAATCCACATCCAAAGATTTTTACAATTATATTTATTTTATAATATATTTAATTTTATTTATTTTTTAATAAAATTGAAACAAAAAATGGAGAAAAAAAAACACTCAAAGAAAATTAAAATATATGATTTTTTTTTCATTAACATGAATAATTTAATTAATTCAACAAACAACTCAACTGACAATTGTATAAAATATTATAATACTTTTTCACAAAAAAATTATAAGATTGAAAATTTCATAATAACAGAGCATGATATTCAAAAATATAAAATTCTTTTATATAAAAAATTTATTACGTTAAAAAATATTTGTGATGTTATAAATTGTAATAAAAAACTAAAAATAGAAAAAGAAATAAATTTTGAAAAATTTTTAATTTTCCTTTTTGCTTTTATTAATAATAAAAATTTTTATGATATTCAAGAAATAAATAATTATAAAATTAAATTTCAACTTAAAAATGAATTTTTTTATACTTTATATTTAAAGTTGATTATATTTTTATTAAAGAATAATTTAATTAAATATCAATTTTGTGAATTTTTATTCCAAATTCAATTTAATTATTATATTAACAATTTAAAAATTGATTCAGTATTTTTCATTGATTTATTAATTAATGAATATCTTAAAATAGAACATAATTGTCTGAAAAACAATGAATTTAATGAATTTTTTGATGATATTATTTCTTTTTTGATGATTTATTTAAATAAAAAAGAAAATTTAAAAACATATTATTCATTTATTCGAGACTTGAATATTTTTAATTTTTTGGATTTGTTAAATTTTAAAAAGATTTCAACTGATTTGAAGAATAAATTATTTTCATTTTTAAGGGAATGCTTATCTTATAATTTAATATTTAATCATATGAAATATCTAAATTTAATATTAAAAAGACAGTTAATTAATCCACCAAAAAACTCTGATATTCTTTTTATATATAATTTATTCAAATTATTTAAAGAAATTCATTTAAATGAAACTGAAAATATAATAAAAGATAAAATAAATGAAGGGATTATTTTTTGTGGAAATAAAAATAATTATACACAAATAATATTTGATAAAATTTCTTTAAAAAACAATTTTTCAATTGCATTTTCATTTTTAACATATGATATATCATATATTCAAATTTTATTTTCATTATGTAATAAAGATTACAATGAAATTTTTTCAATTATTTTAGAAAAAAATAATTTAATATTAAGAACAAATAATTTAAATATAACCATTGGAAAAGAAATTAAACAAAATAAAAAATATTTTATATGTTTAATATATAATTATGAGAAAAAAATTTTTTTTAATAAGGAAACAATTGAAATTTATTTTAATAATGAATTAATAACCCATTCAATAAATTTGGAAATTGGAAATGATGATAATTTATCTATTTTATTGGATTTTCAAAAACAAAAAATAATTAATTATCAAAAATTAAATGAAATAGTCCATTTCAAAGGAGAATTAAATTCAATTTTTTTTATAAATGAAAAATTTGATGAAAATTTATTGAAAAATTTGGAGAATATATTAAATGATGATTCATATAATATTCAAAAAGAATATTATGGTATTAAAAATAAAAATAATTGGAAAGAAAAGTATGATAATGAAAAATACCCTTCAATTTATTTGAAAATTAATTCAATAAAAATTCATAATTTTTTATTAAAAGAAAAATCTAAAAATGAATATAATTACATAATATTTAAGAAAAATAGTATAATAGAATGGTTTTTATCTAATGATGGAATAAGTTTTATAACATTAGTTTTAGAATATTTTTACAATTTAATTTATAATGCAAAAAAATTTGAATTTGAAAAAGAAATGTAAGATATTTAATTTATTTTTTAGATATGATAGTTTGATTAACATAATTGAATTTTTAACTTTTGTAATTGAGGAATCAGAAATTGGAAAAAATACAAAAAACGAATTATTTGATAAATTATATTTTAGCTTTTTTAAACTTTTAAACATTGTATAATATTTTTTTTAAATTATAGATTTGTGAATTTAAAAAAGGATTTTTAACTTTAAAATTATTTGATGTAATTTTAGACCAATTAAAAAAGTTAATTCAAAAAAACAATGTATTTTATAAAAAAATTGCTTATAAATTATATTGTTCTTTATTAAACCCAGATTTTTTAGATAAAAATAATACAGAGGAGATTATTGAAATTTTTAATTTTATAATAAAAACAAATTATTTTATTGAAATAATGAATAAATCTAATTTAATTCAATTTTTAAAATTTAATTTTGCATTTGAAAATCAAAAAATAAAAGAAACATATAAAAATTTATTAGAAATTTTAATTCATCATATTGGAAATTCTGAATTAAATGATATAAAATCCTCAATGAAAACATATTTTGATGACGATGAATTTATAAATAATATTCAAATTAATTCTGAAAATGAAGAAATAAAAAAGAATAATAATATTTTATTTACATTTTATGATATAAATATTGAAGGTTCAGTTATTTGTTTAAAAAGAGATTTACTTCTTAAAAATCTTTCAATTTTTTATGATGATATTTATTTCCAAAACAAATATTTTAAATTTTTATATCTTTCTTTCAATGAATTATATTACAAAAAATTTAACAAAAATACAACAAAAAATACAACAGTTTATAAAAATGAATTACATCTTCCATTTCCTTCAAGAATAAAAAATTTTTCTAACTCAAATCTTTTCATTCCAAAAGTTTTTTTAAGTAATGACCAAAAATATTTTGAAAGGGAAACTTTTAAAATAGGACATAAGTATTTTAAAATTAAAAAATTAAAGAAATTAACACCAACAATTTCACATTATCTTCCAAAAAATGATAATGGTTTATTATTTTATGGTAATAATATTTATTATCCTAATACAATTATATTAATTATTGATTCTGAATTAATTACAAATAAATATACTATTTATGGTACATTAACATTAACAGATAAATATTTATTATTTGAAACAAAAAATGATTTTGATAATTATAAAAATAATATTGATTATATTTTTTCAACTGGAGAACAAGAATTAACAAAAAAAGAAAAACAAATAATAATAAAATATCAAAATATCGAAGAAATTATTAAAAGAAGATTTCTTTTTATGTATCAAGCTTTAGAAATTTTTCTTATGGATGGAAAAAGTTATTTTTTCAATTTATTTCAAATTAATAAAGCAGAAACATTTTTTTCTGCAATAGAAGAAATAAAAAAAAATAATAATTTAAATTTCAAAATAACCATAAATCCAATTAAAGAATTTGAAACAATGAAAATTAAAAAACTTTGGTATAAACGTCAAATTGATACTTTTCAATTTTTATTATATATAAATAAATACAGTTCAAGAACTTATAATGATACAAATCAATATCCAATTTTTCCATGGATAATAAAAAGTAAATTTATTTTAAAAGATGAAGAATTTATTCCTAATTATAGAGAATTAAGTTTCCCAATATCAATTCAAGAAAAAGAACAAAGATTAAATGCAGAAAAAAATTTTATAAATTCAACAATAGATGAAATTAGTGATTTTCAATTTCATTTTAGATTACATTATTCAAATGGAGCTTATGTTCTTTTATATTTAACAAGATTATCTCCTTTTACTGAAGCACAAATTAGATTACAAAATAATAAATTTGATTCTCCAGATAGACAATTTTCTTCATTTGATGAATTAATTGAAATTTTATTAAAAAATAATGATAATAGAGAATTAATACCAGATTTATTTTATTCATTTGAATATTTTTATAATTTAAATTATAATTATTTTGGAATAAGAAATGTAGATAAACAAATAATAAATAATATAATTATTCCTTTTTCATTTAAGGAACCTGGTGAATATGTTTATTATATGAGATATTTATTGAATGATAAAGAAGTAAGAAAGAATATTGATAAATGGATTGATAATGTTTTTGGTATATATCAATATAGTAAAAAACCTGATAAAGATAGATATAATACTTTTAATCCTTTCTCTTATGCTCAAAATTGTGAATTTATGGATATTATAAATAATGAGAAATTAGATGAAAATCAAAAAAAAAAGATAATTTTAGAAACAAAAATGAATATTTTATTATTTGGGCAAACTCCTGATGTTTTATTTAATAGTAAAACTGAATATATTTATAAAGAAACTGCAGGAGAAAAAAAACAGGATGAATATTCAACAATATTTAATTTAAAAAAAGAATATCCATTATTTAAAGATAAAGATTATAATACAATAATCAATTTTTGGATTACTTATTTTGATGATAAGGAATTATTCTATTTTCTAAGTAAAAATAATGAAAAATATTCTATTATACTTTTAGAATATAAAAACCATTTTAAAAAACATACATCTGAAATTAAAATAGATAGAGTTAAATTATTTAGAAAAAGAGTTTTCAATAAAAATAAAAATGAAAATAAAATAGAAGAAAAAGTTTATAAATTAAATCCAAAATATATAATATTTGATATTATAAAAAACAACAATTATTATTTCTTTGTTGGAAGAAATGATGATAATTCATTAATGATTTATTCATATCCTCAAACATTAAATTTTCCAAAAAAAATTCAAACACATTCTTTAATTACTACATTATATAAAATAAATGAAACAAAATTTATTTCAGGTCATTTTGATGGAAAAATAATTGAATGGGAAATTTTAGATTCTAATATGAATTTAAAAATAAAAAGAGACCTTTTTGCTCATAATAATAGCATGATTTGTTCAATTAATTATATAAAAAAACATAATATTTTGGTCACAACTTCAAATGATGGAATTTTATATGTAAGAAAGTATTTTGATTTTGAATTATTGACAATTATAAAATTAGGAATAAATGAATATGTTAATGATGTTATTTTTTCTAATTATGATATGTATTATTTATTAATATTTAATAAAAATACTATGACATTCAATTTTAATATTTATTCTATCAATGGATTAAAAGTTACAGAAAATAAATTAAAAAATATTATTGATCAATTTTTTTCTATTAACAATGGAAAAATAATTTATACTAATTATTTTGATGAATATATTTATTACTTTTGCTTATTTGATAATAAAATTAAAAGATATAACATTAATTCAAATTTTGAAAATGATAATTTTAAGATTAATAAATTTTTTTATAATGAAGAAAAAAAGATATTTTATTTTTTATTATCTAATAATACCATATGTAGAATGCAAGATGATGTATTAATTGAAAAATTTGAAGAAATTAAAAGAAAAATATAAATAAATAAATAATTTAATTATTTAATTTAATTTTTTAAAAATTATGGAATCAAATATAGAAATAATAAATAAAGACCCAACAATAATAGAAGTTTTAGATAAAAAATGGAAAAAATATTTAATCCCAAGAAATAATATAATAAAAGCAAAATTTATTATATCACAAGAAAAAAATATATCTCCAGAGACAACAATAACTATTTTAGATAAAGATAATAATAAACAAACATTAATGAGAGAAATATTAATTGATTTAAATGAAAATAATTTAACATATCATTGGTTATATGTTTCAGATATAGAAAATAATCAAATATTAGTAAAAAAAGAACAATTAATAGATTTCAAAATTTCAAAAGAAGAAACATTAATTATGGATTATTATGCAAAAAAGAAAAAAATTATTACTGGAAAAGTTTGTAGAGAAGCAAAAAAATATCATTCAACAAATGGAAAAGGAAATGAAAATATTTTATTTAAAATAAAAGATAATAAAGGAATATATCATTTTGTACCAAAACCAATAATTAAATTTGCTAAAAAGAAAAGAATGTTAAATGATGAAGTTTCAATTATTGAAATTACTGATAAAGATAATAATATTATTTATATTCCTTTTGAAATTATTAGAGATTTTGATGAAGGAAATTCATATTGTGAATGGTGTGAAATTGAAAATTTAAATGGGGAAAAAATAATTGTTTTAAAAAGAGATTTACAGGATTTAAAAGAAAATTTTGATAAAAATTATGAAAAATCAATTCAAGAAATTCAAGATTATAATTATAAAAAATATGAAATTGATTGTGAAAATGAATATTTAAAATTATTCCCAGAACAATATACATATTTATATTCAAATAGTAAAAGAGATGAATTTTCAATAATAAAAGATTTAGAAAATAAAGAAGTTAAAATAAAAACAAGTTTAATAGAACATTTATTAGGTGAAGAATTAGAAGAATTAGGTTATTATATGGAATCAAATAATGAAAAAGGAGAAAAAATAAAATTTAATCCCTATGAAATTATTAAAGATATTATTAGTAAATATGATGATATAATATGTTCTTCTGGTCCTTATATTCAAATTAATACTCAAAGTGGAAATAAACATTTAATTAAAAGAGGAACAATTATTAAAGCAATTAATTTATCAGAAAAATCAAAAAATGATAATAATAATAATATGGTAATTAGTATTAAAGATAGTTTAAATACAAAAATAATGACAACTTTACAAAAATTAAAAGATATTGATTTAAATAATAATGATTTACTTTTAATTCCTTTAATTGATGATAATGATAAAATTGTATATATTAAAAAAAGTATAGTTATTGATATTGTAAATAAAATTATTGAAGGAAAACAAAGTGGAGAAAGTGAAAAAGTTAAAGATTATTTAAATGAAGATAAAGTTATTAATATTGGACAAATTAATATGAAAAATTCAAAAATTAAAAAAAATTATTAATATATTATAATTATATTTATTTATTAACCTTAATTTATTTTAATCATTAAAAAAATAAAAATATAGGATTAAAACATTGAAAAATATTTGTTCTTAAAATGATGAATTTTTTTTTGTATGAGCAATGATTAAAAAATCATTAATCACCATCTTTCGACTGAAAAAAAATAAAACAAAATATAAAAATATAATTTAATGGAAAATTTTAATAAAAATTTTGTAATTAAACAAATTTTACCATATTATATCACAGCAAAAATCCCAACTAAAATAGGAATTTGTATTTTGGTTGATAAAAAATTAACAAATAAAATAATAAATATATTAAAGCAAAAAAATTTAAGTTTAGAAAAAGTTTATTTAAAAGATAATTATTTTATTAATGAAAAATTAGAAGAATATCAAAAAAATTCATTAAATAATAATTCAAATAGTGAATTTGAAATTTATGATTGTTCTTTTATTAAAAGAGTAAAAAATTTTAATAATTCTCAAAATATAATTTTAATAAGTTATAAAGAAGATTTAGAATATAAAAAAATAAATTTAAAAGAATTATATTCAGAATTAAATATTTCAGAAAAAGAAATATTTGAATATAAAATTCCTTCAATTCAACCAATTTCAAATGAACAATTTGAAGAAGCAAAAAAATTTTGGTCACTTTCATGTTTAGTTTCTCCTAAAGAAAAATATATTTATAATCATAATTCAAAAGAAGAAGAAAAAATATTAAATATTTATTATAAACTTAAAAATGATAAAGATGGTTTTACTTGTTATTTATATAATCCAAAAAATGAAAAAATAATTTCAAAAGGGAAAAATAATAATAAAAGTTTAATTGAGCATGATATAATGAATTTATTAAATAATTATTCAAAAAAATTAATTGATTCTGAAAATGAAAATTTTCATATTAATTTAGGAATAAAAAAGGAAAAAGGACCAAAAGAAAATACTGATTTATTATTTAATGAAAATGTTGATAATAATTTACAATATTATTGTGAAAATTTTTATATTTTTACTATTAATGAACCTTGTATTATGTGTTCAATGGCTTTAGTTCATAATAGAATATCAAGAATTTATTTTGAGATAGAAAATAAAATTGATGGTGGTTTAATTTCTAAACTTAATTTAAATGATTATAATTTAAATCATCATTATTTAATATATAAAATAATTTTAAATAAAAATGAATAATTATTTATTTTATTTTTATTTGAATTTTTTTTAATTTTTGTTTTATTTAAATAAATTTATTATATAATATTAATTTTATATACATAAATTAAAATTAATTTTGTTAATTTATTAATCGTTACATAGATAATTTATATCTTTTTGAGTTAATTCACTTTGATTATCATCATTATCATATTTTAATATATCAATTTCTTCCTTTTTATTTTTATTTGATAATATATTTATATTTTCTTTATCAGAGATAGACAAATTTTCAGAATTATTTACTTCTATTTTTTCATTTAAATTATTTTGACAATTAATTTTAATTTTACCTTTTTTTATATTAATATTTTTATTTTCTACATTTTGAATTTCTTTATACATTTTTTTTCTTTTAAATTCTTTTTCAATACAATTAGAAATTGATAAATTCCCTAATTTGAAAAAATTATCAATTGAATTAGTAGTATAATTAATACCTTTATTATTTCTCAATTGTTTATTTTTATCTAACAAATCATAAATTTGACAAATCATTCTTGCAGTGATAAAAGCATCAAATAAAGCATTATGAAAATTATTTTCTTCAGATTTAATATTAAAATATTCACAACATTTACCAAGACTAGTAAAAGACAAAGAATATTTTAAGTCAATTTTAGAAACAACATTATAAAAAATTCTCATAGTACATCTAAATCTTTTTGTATTTAAAATTTGTAATTTCCAATAATTTAATTCATTATTTATTATATTCATATCAAATGGAGCATTATGTGCAAAAATAATTGAATTACCAATAAATTTTAAAAAATTTTCCATATTCTTTTTATCACTTTCATAAATTGATTTACAAAAATTATCATAATAATCATTTTTAATTTTATGAATTTTTATTACTTCTTTTGACATAAATTCTCTTGGTTTAATATAAATATGAAATTGAACTCCTGTTAATTTTCCATTTTCTATTTCATGAGCTCCTAATTCAATCATATGTGCTTTTTTATGAAGTCCTGTTGTTTCTGTGTCTAAAACTATGTATCTTCCTGATTTTGGAGGAATGTTATATAGATATTTATTTTTTTTTTCATCTATTTTTATTTGTTCTAATCTTGTATGTATTGTTTGATGAAATTTCATTTTTTTTTTTTTAAATTTAAATTTATGTATTTTAGTTTTTTTTATTTTTTTTTTATTTTATAATTTAATTTTTAATAATATAAATTTTTTATTATTTT
>JAEEGK010021926.1_pt1 | contig 13461 bp, 12 predicted proteins | sample 8958771 | NCBI WGS metagenome assembly JAEEGK01 (sample SAMN16246547, study PRJNA631951) | gut metagenome | biome: gut microbiome; feature: rumen; material: SC-attached | host: Bos | place: Iran: Karaj | collected 2018-10 | reverse complement strand
AAGGACAATGTCGCCCTTCCGGATGGCCTTCGCCCAAGGGGCGGTCCGGGTCAGGGATTCCGCGAGGAAGAAATGGGCGGCCAGGTCGATGGCCTCCTTTTCGGCGGCGGTCCCGCCGGGATGCCCGGGTTTGAAACTTCCCGTCATCGCTCCCTTGTGGACAATCCGCACCTGCGCCGTGGCGGGGAGGAGCGCCAGGAGGATGGCTATCAGCGTCAGTGTTCTTTTCATACCCGCAAGATACACAAAAAAATGCAGACCCCGGAAGGTCTGCATTCAGTTTCTGATGGAGGTCGATCGACTACCAGCGGTCCTCGTCGGAGACGGTGAGCTTCTTGCGGCAGTGACGACGACGGGCGGAGAGCACGCGGCGGCCGTTGGCGGAGGCCATGCGGGCGCGGAAGCCGTGCTTGTTCACGCGCTTGCGATTGGAGGGTTGAAACGTTCTTTTCATCGTATTTCTTTTTTATATTTTTGCTGATTGGGAGCCGTTTTCACGGACGGACTGCAAAGGTAGCAATTTCGGGGGAAACCGCCAAATTTATTTTTCAATAAAAATAACCAGCTTTCCGTCGTAGTACTCGTCGTGAAGCCAGGCGGAGACAGGCCAGGTGTGGACGGAGCCGCGGCGGAGGTGGTGGCGGGCCATCACTTCCGCGATCTCTTCGACGACGTCGCCGCCCTTCAGGTAGAGGATGCCCTCAGTGAACTTGCCCTTCACCCAGGGGTAGATGTCCGTCAGCGAGGCGACAGCGCGGGAGACGACGAAACCGAACTGCTGCGGCAGGGATTCCGCGCGGGCGTTGACCACTTCTACATTTTTCAGCCCCAGCGCCTCGGCGACGGCCTTGGCGACGATCGTTTTCTTGCCCACGGAATCGCATAGCGTGAAACGGGCCTCCGGGAACAAGATGGCCAGCGGGATTCCCGGGAAGCCGCCGCCAGTGCCGAGGTCCAAGATATCGGCCGTGCGGAACTTCTCCAGCGTTTCCGGTTGCGTGAGCATGTACCGGGCGATGGCGAGGGAGTGGAGGACATGGTGGTCGTACAGACCGTCGATATCTTTCCGTGAGATTACGTTGATCTTCGCGTTCCAGTCGCGGTACAGGGCGTCGCAGGCAAGGAACTGTTCCTCCTGCGCGGGCGTCAGGTCGAAATCGGACCGGACAAAGTCGATGAATTCCTGCGGTGTCATTCGATTTCTCCTCGGAGCATCATTTCCGCCAGCTGCTGCTTGCCGCGGCGGATGCGGGTACGGACCGTGTTCAGCTCCAGTTTCAGTTCCTTGGAAATCTCCTCGTATTCCAGCTCCTCGATCATGTACTTGACCATCACTTCCTTGTACAGGGGGGAGAGCTCCTCGATGAAGGCCATCAGCCGCTCGTGGTTTTCCCCGTTGATGATCTCCTCTTCCGGGTCCACGTCCGTGATCGGGCCCTGTCCTTCGGAACTCTCGCCGGAAGCCGTGAGTTTGATGCCCTCCTTTTTCTGGTCCTCGCGCTTGATGCTGGCCAGGTGGTCCAGGGCGGTACGGGTGGCGATGGTGGACAGCCACGGCCGCAGCTCCCGGTCCGTGTCGAAGTGCGAAAGGTTCACAAACGCTTTCTGGAAGCTTTCGGACACGACGTCGTCCACGTCGGCCTTCCACTTGAAATAGCCGCTCACGCGGCCGCGGATGGCTTTTTCGTGCAGCTGGTAGATGGCGCGGTAGGCCATCTGGTCGCCGGCGACGGCGCGGCGCACCAGCTCTTTCTCAGGCATATCCAGGTATCCCATCTCAGTGTGCCTCCAACCAGTTCTTGCCGTCCGAGCACTCCACCGTGAGCGGAACGGACAGTTTCATGACATTTTCCATCACTTCGACGACGATCTTCTTCAGCGCCGGAACTTCCTCCGGAAGGGCGTCGAACATCAGCTCGTCGTGAATCTGCAGGACCATCCGGCTCTTGAGTCCCGCCTCCGTGAGGCGCTTGTCCACGCCGATCATCGCGAGCTTGATGATGTCCGCCGCGGTGCCCTGGATGGGCGCGTTGACGGCGTTCCGTTCGGCCAGGGAGCGCACGGTGGCATTCTTTGCGTTGATGTCCGGCAGATAGCGGCGGCGGCCGAAGAGCGTCTCCACGTACCCGTTCTCGCGGGCGAAGCCGATGCTGTCGTCGATGAACGACCGGATGGCCGGGAAGGATGCGAAATAGCCGTCGATCAAGTCCTTGGCTTCTTTCCGGCCCAGGTGCAGCCGCTGCGCGAGGCCGAAGGAAGAGATGCCGTACATGATGCCGAAGTTCGCCGTCTTGGCGCGGCCGCGCTGCTCGCGCGTCACCTCGGACAGGGGGATGCCGTAGATCTTCGCCGCCGTGGCGGCATGGACGTCATCCCCGTCGCGGAACGCCTTCACGAGGTGCCCGTCCTGGCTGAGGTGCGCCATGATGCGGAGCTCGATCTGGGAATAGTCCGCGGACACGATCACGCCCTCCGGCGTCCCCGGGATGAAGGCCTTGCGGATCTCCTTGCCGCGCTCGGTGCGGATGGGGATGTTCTGCAGGTTCGGGTTCGAGCTGGATAGGCGTCCGGTGGCCGTAAGCGCCTGATTGAACGTCGTATGGACACGGCCGTCCACCGGCGAGACATAGGCCGGGAACGGCTCGATATAGGTCGATAAAAGTTTCTTGACAGCGCGGAACTCGAGGATCTCGTCCACGACCGGATGCCGGTCCGCGATGGCGAGGAGGGTGGCCTCGTCGGTGGAATACTGGCCCCGGGCGCTCTTCTTAGCCTTCGGGTCCAGCTTCAGCTTGTCGAACAGGATGTCGCCCACCTGCTTGGGGGAGGAGATGTTCAGTTCGGGTTCGCCGACCATCTCCCGGATGTGCGCCTGCCGTTCCTCCAGCTCCTTCCGGAGCCCCTGGGCGAAGTGGTCCAGCTGCCGCAGGTCCACTTTCACGCCGGCGCGTTCCATCTTCGCAAGCACCTTGGACAGCGGCTCTTCCATGTCGTCGTAGAGTTTTTTCCGGTCGGCGAGCTCGTCGAGGACCTTGCCGCCGAGGAGGACGAGGGCGGCCGCCTCGCGGGAGCGGGAGGCCGCAGTCTCCTCGGGCGCCTCGTCGAACAGGGAGCCCGTCCCGGCTTCCGCCGGGGCCTCCTGCAGTTCGACGTTGAGGTAGCTGCGCGCGAGGATATCCACGGCGTGGCTCTTCTCCGGGTCGATGAGGTAGTGCATCAGGGGAATGTCATACCAGCGGCCTTCCAACGCGATGCCCGCGTGGGCGAGGAGGTTCGCCTGCAGTTTGAGGTCGTAGCCGTATTTGTCGATGGACGCGTCCTCCAGGACGGTCCGGACGGTGTCCAGCCGGTCCCCGGGGACGGTGCAGGCCTTGTCTTCGCAGCCGAGGATCACCCGCTTGACAGGGGCGAAGATGCCCTCGGCGTACGCCTCGGTGATGAGGCCGCAGCAGCCAGCCTTCTTCACCGCCTGGACCATCTCGGCCGGCGTTATATCATTGACAATGAATTCCTTTCTCTCCTGCGAGGCGGCCGAAGGCCCCACATGCGCGATGAAACGCTTCAGGGAGTTGAACTCGTATTTCTCAAAGAGGTCCGCGATGGCGGGGGAGAAGTTCATGTCCAGCCGCATATCCTCCGTCGTCGTCTCCAGTGGAATGTCGGTCTTGATGGTCACGAGTTCCTTGGACAGGCCGATGTAGCTGCGCGCCTCCTCGAACTGCGCCTGCTGGCGCGGGGAGAGCTCGGACAGGTGGGCATAGATGTTCTCGATGCTGCCGTACTTGGATACCAGCTTCCCGGCACCCACCTCGCCGACGCCCTTGACGCCCGGCACATTGTCCGCCGAGTCGCCGCAGATGGCGAGCATGTCGATGATCTGGACCGGGTCCATAATGCCCCATTTCTCGCAGATGGCCGTGCGGTCGACGATCTCATCATCCCCGCCGGACTTCCCGGGCTTGTACTGGAAAACGTGCTCCGCGATGAGCTGGCCATAGTCCTTGTCTGGCGTGACCATGTACACGTCCATCCCTTCCCGGGCACTCCGCAGGGCCATCGAGCCGATGACGTCGTCGGCCTCGAATCCCTTGATCATCAGCACGGGGATGTTCATCGCCTGTACCAGTTCCGTGAGGGGCTCCAGCGCGTCGATGATGAGCTGCGGGGTCGGCGGGCGCGTTCCCTTGTATTCGGGGTACAGCTCGTTGCGGAAGGTTCCGCCCGGCGGGTCGAACGCCACCGCCAGGTGCGTGGGCTTTTCCCGCTCCACCATCTCCAGCAGATACTTGGTGAACCCGTACAGGATGGACATGTCCGCCCCCTTCGAGTTGACCATCGGCCTTCTGAGAAAGGCGTAATACATCTTGAAGACCAGCGCATGTCCGTCTATGAGAAACAGTTTGTCCATATCTAACAAAGATAGGCAAAAAACTTGATTATTCCACCTTTACCCCGGGGATGTCGGACCATAGGGTCGTGTAGTGGGGGGATTGGTGTTCGCGGGCGTTGCGGATGGTGCCGTCGCCCTGGGCGCCGAAGAGGACGGCGCCGGGCCCGAAGGTGCGGGTGATCGTGTCGAGGGTCTCGGACAGGCGCGCTTCCTTGCCGGCCGCCGCCTGGTCCTCGAAGAGGGAGCGGGTGTGGTCCGCGGCCTGGACGATCCGCGTGAACACCACGCCGGCCTTCTTGTAGCCGAAGCCCGGGCGGAAGAGGCGGCGGCAGCCTTCCACCGCCGCGAGGACCACCGTGCGGTGGTCTGCCGTGGCGTCGGGGAAGGGGACGCATACACCGCTCGACGTCTGCGGAGCATCGTCCTTGAACCGGTTCGTCATGGCGAAGACGGTCAGTTCCTGGGCCAGGGAGCCTTGCTTCCGGAGCTTGGCGACCGCGCTCATGGCAAAGGTCGCCACCTGTTCGGACAGTTCCGGTAAAGAGCTGATATCATGGGCGAAAGAACGCGAGACGCAGATGCTCTGCTTGGGTTCGACCATGTCCTCGAACTCCACGCAGGGAATGCCCTTCAGTTCCTTCCAGGTGCGGAATCCGGGGAGGGCGAAGAGCTTCCGGACGGTTGTCTCGGGAAGTTGGGTGTAGTCCCAGGCGGTCTTCACGCCCAGCGTTTCCAACTTCTTGACGGACCGTCTTCCGATACCCCAGACATCCTTCGCCGGGAACTTGCGGAGCACCTTCTCGATGTCCTGCGGGCGGTACATGTAGCAGCCGCCCTGGAGTTTGGGATATTGCTTGCAAAGCTTCGAGGCGATTTTTGCAAGCGTCTTTGTCGGTGCTACGCCTACGGAGACAGGGATGGACGTGAACTTCCAGCAGGCGCGGGATACCTCCCGGGCGAAGGCGGCGAAATCGACATGCTCCATCCCGGTCAGGTCCAGGAAAGACTCGTCGATGGAATACTGTTCCACGGCCGGGGCGAAGCTGCGGAGCACTTCCTGCACCCGGCGCGACATGTCGCCGTACAGCGCGAAATTGGACGAGAACACGGCGACGTGGTTCCGTTCGATGATGTCCCGGATCTTGAAATACGGGTCGCCCATCTTGATGCCGAGCGCCTTCGCCTCGTTGGAGCGGGCCACCGCACAGCCGTCATTGTTGGACAGCACGATGACTGGTTTCCCGTACAGGTCCGGACGGAAAACCCTTTCGCACGAAGCGAAGAAGTTGTTGCAGTCGGCGAGGGCGTACATGGGCGCGGTCAGGCCTTCTTGATGACCCAGGTGACGACCCCCCAGATGAGGAAGTCGTTGTCCGGGCCGACAGGTATGGGCTTGTACTTGGTGTTGTTCTCGTTGCAGGGAAGCAGGACCGCGCCGTCGTCATGGATCTCCACCCGTTTGACGGTATATTCCCCGTCGATGAAACAGACCGCTTTGCAGTCGTTGTACGGCTCCACGGCGCGGTCCACGATGAGGATGTCCCCTTCGTCCATGTCGGCGTCCACCATTGATACGCCGTCCACGCGGAAGAAGAAGGTGGAAGCGCTGTGGCGCACCAGGAGTTTTACGAGGTCCATTTTTTCCCGGACGTCTTCGGCCGGGGAGGGGAATCCCGCCTTGATTTCGCCCATGAAGGCGAACTCGAGGGAGGGGGTATCGGTGATGGGATGCGGTTGCATGGTTTATCGTTTGTCAGGTCTGGCGATCCATTTCAGGCCCAGGCGGTCGATGAGGCGGGCGGGCAGGATCGCGATCAGGGGTGGCAGGAGGAAGTTCGTCAGGCCGGGACTGAAGGTCCGGCGGCCGCGGAACAGGGCTTTCAGCGAGCGGCGCACGAGCCACTCGGGGGAGCGGATGAGGCCGATGCGGCGGAGGAACCCGCGCAGGCGCTCGGGGAGGGGATAGAGGCCCGTGTCCACGGCGGAGGGACACACAGTGGTCACCTGCACGCCGAAAGGCCGGAGCTCGTAGGAGAGGCTCTTTCCGAAAACCTTCAGGTAAGCCTTCGTGGAGGAATAGATAGCGATGCCGGGCGCAGGGATGCGTGCGGTCATCGACGAGATGTTCAGGATATGTCCGCCGCCTTTTTCCTTCATCCGGGATCCCGCCAGGATGGACAGTTCCGTGACGACATTCATATGGAGTGCCATCATCGTCCGTACTTTCCCGAGGTTCTCCGGCGAGAGATACTCCATGAAGAACATGCCGGCATCATTGACGAGTACGTCCGGCTCCGGGCACCACGCGAGTACTTCCTCGGCGGCCCCGGGTTTGGTCAGGTCGATGCAGAGCGTCCGCACGGGTACGCCAAACGTCGCCCGCAGGACCTCTGCCGCGTCGTCCAATTCCTGCCCACGGTTGCTCACGATGGCCAATGCATACCCCATCCGCGCGAGCTGCCGCGCGAATTCGAGGCCGATTCCGGAGCTCGCTCCGGTGACGAGGGCGGTTTTCTGGAGGTCAGGCATGGGGACGATGGGTTATCATCACAAAGATAGAAAAATAATCGTATCTTTGATGCGCATGGGAAAGTACGTTATCGGTATCGGGGAAGCGCTTTGGGATGTGCTTCCCGAAGGAAAGAAACTGGGCGGTGCGCCCGCCAATTTCGCCTATCACGCCCGCCAGTTCGGGCTGGAAGGCATCGCCGTGAGCGCCATCGGCCACGATGCACTGGGCGAGGATATCGTCGAGGCGTTCGAGGAGCATCAGCTTCCGTATCACCTGGCCCGGGTGGGATATCCGACCGGAACCGTCCAGGTCACCCTGGATGCGCAGGGCGTTCCCCAATACGAGATCAAGACCGATGTCGCCTGGGACAATATCCCGTACGATGAGGAACTTGCCGCCCTGGCCGCGGATTGCAAGGCGGTGTGCTTTGGCTCCCTGGCGCAGCGGAGCGACGTTTCGCGTGCAACCATCGGCGCGTTCCTGGACGCCGTCCCCGCGGACTGCCTGAAGGTATTCGACATCAATCTTCGCCAAAGTTTCTACACGGAGGAGGTGCTGGAGGCCTCTTTCCGGCGTTGTGACATCCTGAAAATCAATGACGAGGAACTGGAGACCATTTCCCGCCTGTACGATATCCCGGGCGCGGGCTTGGAGGAAAAAGGCAGGCATCTCTTCGACCAATACGGTCTCAAGATGCTCATCCTGACCTGCGGCACCAACGGCAGTTATGTCTTTCACACCGGCGGTATGTCCTATCAAGAAACTCCGAAGGTGGAGGTGGCCGATACCGTCGGTGCCGGCGATTCCTTTACCGGTGCCTTCATCGGCTCCATCCTGCAAGGAAAGTCCGTGGCCGTCGCCCACGAAACGGCGGTGAGCGTTTCCGCCTACGTCTGTACGCAGAAAGGGGCCATGCCCATGGTCCCTGATGAACTGAAGGATTAAAGCGTGTCAGGATCCAGGGCAGGGAAGGCCGCCCGGAGAGCATCGGATTTAGATTTCTCGACTTCGCTCGAAATGACAGGAGCGCTGGCGAGGAAACGACCGTCGCGGGTGAGGACGAAGACCCGGTCGGCGACCTGCAGGGCATCGTGCAGGTCGTGGCTGGAGAATAGGACGGCTGTGCCCGTTTTCCGGGCGACCTCCCGTAGCGTCCGCAGGACATCAATCCGGTTCTCCACATCCAGATGCGCCGTCGGCTCGTCCAACAGCAGCACCTCTGCTTTCCGGGTCAACCCCGTCGCCAGGCATGCCTTCTGGAACTCTCCGTCGCTCAAAGTCGAAATGTCCCGTCCCTTAAGTCCCTCAATACCAAGCATTTTCAAGGATTCCTCCAACCTTCCTTCGGTCTCCTTCGAGATCCTTCCTCTCCAGTCACTCTCCCGATAACACCCCGTCCGCACGAACGCCTCGACCGTAAAACCTTTCACCTTAGGGATATTGGTCGGTATGAGGAGGACGCTAGCGGCAGAGGGTGTGTGTTCTGAAAACTGTGCCGCCCTCGGCTCATGAGAGGGAGGGGCCCATTTATGGGAGGGACGGAGGTCGCTTTGCGACCGGAGGTTTTCAGAACACACACCCTCTGCCGCCAATGCTTTCAGTAATGTCGTTTTCCCGGTCCCATTGGGACCCGCCAGCAGCACGCATTCGCCCGGGGCCAGCTCGAAGGAGATGTCCCGGACCAGTTCCCGGCCGTCGTGGCCGATGGTGAGATGATCGACCTTAAGCATGGCGCTGGCGCAGTAAGATGATGAGAATCAAGGGAATGCCGATGAGGGCGAGGGTGGAGCCCACGGGGAGCGGGATGGGCCAGAGGTTAGCGAGGATGTCGGCGGCCAGGGCGAGGGTGGCGCCGGTTGCAAGGGAACAGGGGAGGACCTGCCGATGGACCGAGGAGCCCGTGATGCGGCGGGCGAGGTGCGGGGCGACGATGCCCACGAACCCGAGCGGCCCGCAGAAGGCCGTGACCGTGCCGGTCATCAGGCAGGCCGACAGCATCGACAGGAACAGGATGCGCCGGGTGGAGGCCCCGGAAAGGGTCGCGTACTCCTCGCCGAACAGGATGATATCCAGCCCCTTGCCATTGCAGAAGGCCAGGATAAGGCCGATGACCAGCGCGCCGGCCATCAGCACGACCTCGAAATACCGGCAGCCGGAAAAACTGCCAGCCATCCAGCTGTAGAACAGTTTCAGGCTCTCTTCACCCGCCGTATACTGCAGGACAGAACTGAGCGCACTGAAGATGAAACCCAGCATCACGCCGAACACCAACAGCGTCGTCACCGACCGGAACCGGGCCGAGACCGCGACGACCAGCGCCGCCGCCACGAAGGCCCCGAGGAACGCCGCCACCGCCACGGTGAATCCCGTGAAAAAGGCCGCCGACGTGCCCAGTGCCATCGTCGCAATGGCCGCGCCGAGCCCCGCGCCGCCGCTCACGCCCATGATGTGCGGATCGGCCAGCGGGTTCCGGAACACCGCCTGCATCTGCGCCCCGCTCGCCGCCAGTGCCCCTCCGGCCATCACCGCCGTCAGCACCCTCGGCACCCGCAGTTTCCACAGCACCGCTCCCGTCGCCCACGAGATTCCTCCTCCTCCGACCAGCAGGTCTATAAGGAGAAGACAGGTCAAAACAATACAGGCGACAAGAGAACGATTCATCGTTGTGGTGTTTGTGGAGGAAAGGTAGTATTCTGAAAACCTATGGCCACCCTCGGCCATATAAGAGGGAGGGGCCCAAACTTGTTTGGGAGGGGTCGCGAAGCGACGGTTTTCAGAATACTACCTTTCCGGAACCGAAAAGGTTTCGGATATTATTCTTCCGGCAGGAACAACGGGTCCCAGGCCGGGAGCATGATGGGTTTCTGGTCGAAGTATTTCATGAGGGAGGCCGGGACGTACTTCTTGTCCACGACCAGGCGGAACATGTACTCGTCGAACCACTCGTCCGTCATGATGATGTTGCCCTGGTAGCCGGAGGTCGCGCCCCAGCTGTTCTCCACCATCCACTTCACCGGCTTGCCGTCCTTGAGATCCACCGCGATGAGCGTCATCGCGTGCGTGGAGCCGCTGGCGTGCGTGTAGATGCGCTCCTTCTTGTCCATGCCGAAGGAAACGCCCATCAGGGATTCGTAGTCGAAGTTGTTCAGGTCTGCAAAGCCCTTGTCGCGCATCAGGAATTTGTTCACGTCGCAGGAGAAATAGAGGGCCGTGTTGTCCTGGATCGAGGCGATGGCCATTTTCTTGATCTCGTCCACCGGGAGGTTCAGGTACACCCAGTTCTCACCGTCGTAGACGTGGCGGTCATAGTCGATCTCATAGATCTTGTAGTACTCGTGGCACGGGTCGTTCATGACCATGATGTAATTGTTCTCGAGGTCCGTGCCGATGTACTCGTCATAGAAGGACTTCGGCGTGTACTGTTTCGTGCTCACGACATTGCCCTTGGAGTCGGTCCGGGTCCAGGTGAACTCGGTCGGCGGGACGCCGAGGCAGAGGGCCAGGATGCGGTAGATTTCCTTGAGTTGGGCCACCTTCATGGCCTGCAGGTCCGTGCCCTTGGGCGCCTGGCGCAGGCGGAGACCGTCTTCGCGCAGCTTGTTTGTGATCTGGGCGCGCATCTGGGCGGTGTTGTTTGCGATCATGCTCTCCGGGAACACCTCGGACGGGACGACACCGTACTTCATGATGAGGTTGGACACGCCGGTGAACTGGCCGCCGTCACCGATCGGATGGGCGAAGAGCCAGTCGACCGTGCGGTCGTCATCCGGGAGGTCCTTCGTGTCGATGATGCCCTGCAGGAACAGGTTCGCCTTTTCCAGCTGGTCGTAGAAGAAGACATAGTTCTGGGACAGGATGACCGGGCCCATGTCGAACTTGTCGATCATCTTGGCGCGCATCACGTTGAGGCCGGTGAACAGCCAGCAACGGCCGGAGGAGGCCTGGTTGGTGCGGCCCTTGGTCTTCACCATGTCGGAGAAGCGGGTGTCCATCGGGATGTTGTCCGCGTTCAGGGCCAGGGTGTTGATAGCCGTCGTGTTGAGGGCGTTGCGGAGGGCCTTGTCGGCGGCCGTCCCTTCGTATCCCTTGCTGATTTCACCGAGGAGCTTGGCGTCGATGCCGCCCTTCTTGTTCTGGGCGCTGAGCGTCAGGGTGCCGGCAATCGCGGCGAGGATAAGCAGTGCTTTCTTCATAAGTCTATTGATTATCAGTTGTTTTGGTCAAGGAGGGGAGGAGGGCGATGAGGTAGCCCACCAGGGCTACGCCGACAACCGTCCAGAGGATGTCCGATGTCTTCAGGATGACCGGATAGGCGCTGATGATGTAGCTCCCGGGCATCCGGATGAGCCCGTACTTCTGCTGCAGGAGGACGAAGGCGATGCCGAGCACGAGGCCGATGACCAGGCCCAGGAGCGAGATCAGCCAGCCCTCCAGGAGGAAGATCCGCCGGGTCATCGGCTCCGGGGCGCCGAGGCTGCGGAGCGTGCCGATGTCGTCCTTCTTCTCGATGATGAGCATCGTCAGGGAACTGTAGATGTTGAAGGCGATGATGATGACGATGAAGATCAGGATCATGTAGATGGCCAGCTTCTCGTAGCGCATCATCTTGTACAGGGCCTCGTTCTGGCGGTAGCGGTCCAGGACCTCGTAGTCCGGGCCCAGGCGCTCGGAGAGTTCGGCGGCCAGCCCGTCCAGGGCCTTGTCCGGGGTTCCTTCCGTCACGCGGATCTCCACGGCCGATACCTCGTCGTCATAGTCCAGGAGCTCCCGCATCGTCTCGATGGGGACGATGACCAGTTCGGCGTCCAGTTCCGCATTGATGGCGAAGAGACCGGCCACGGCCACTTTCGTGCTCCGGAGCGAGGCCGCCGGGTTGGACAGGGAGATGGAGCCTTCCCGGTCGGGATAATAGATCTCGAGGGGGGCGATGAAACGGGGGTTGATGTCCATGGACCAGGCGAGGGAACTGCCTACGACGGCGCGCGGCGCCGTCCCCCGGTGCAGGGAGAAGATGCCGTCGGTGATGTGGTTCTGCAGAGGGCTTTCTTCTTCGAAAACACTGTCCACGCCCTTGACACGGGCGAGACTCTGTTTTCCGTCGAAAGCGATGAAGGCCTGCTCCTCGATGACGCTGGACATGTTGTGCACCAGCTCCTGGCCGTACAGCCAGGCGAAGGCCGTGCTGTCCGGAACGAATGCTTTTCCGGCCGCCGGTTTCACGACGAGGTCGGGCTGGACGTCCCCGAGGTTGTCGGACACGAGCTTGTTGAACCCGTTGAACACCGACAGGATGATGATGAGCGCCGCTGTGCCGATAGCCATGCCCGCCACGCTGATGCCCGAAATGATGTTGATCACATTGTGAGACTTCCGGGCGAACAGGTAGCGTAAAGCGAATCTTAACGGCAGGTTACTCATACTTTGTTTCAGATTTCTCCACTCGCTTCGCTCGGTCGGAATGACAGGACATTTGTCATTTCGAGCTTGTCGAGAAATCTATTTCTTCAGCAGTTCCTCGATATGCGCCGCATAGTCCAGGCTCGTATCCAGGTAGAACACGAGCTCCGGCACGATGCGGAGCTGCTTGCCCACCACGTGGCCGAGTTCGCCGCGGAGGGCCTTGTTGTTCTCGTCCAGGAGCGCCATGACGGCTTCCTGCTTGTCGGACGGGAAGATGCTCACGTAGACCTTCGCGACCGACAGGTCGGGGCTCACGCGGACCTCGCTCACCGTGACCAGGGCGCCGCCGAAGGCGGCCATCCCCTTGGCCCGGATGATCTCCGCGAGGTCCTTCTGGATCTCCCGCGCCACTTTCAACTGTCTGGTGCTAGCCGGTTTTTCCATACTTCTGTCATTCTGAGACCGTAGGTCGAAAGAATCTAGATAATATTGATGATGAAATAATTCTTCTTGCCCTTCTGGGCCAGGATGTAGTGGCCGTTGATGATGTCGGCGGCAGTCACTTCGGCATTGATGTCGCCCACCTTGCCCTTGTTCAGGGAGACGCCGCCGCCCTGGACCATCTTCCGGGCTTCGCCCTTGGACGGGAACACGGCGGTCTTGACAGCGAGGAGGTCGAGCACATTGCAGGGGAACTCGTCGGCCTTCACCTCGAAGGAGGGAACGTTGGCGAAGACTTCACGGACAGTGCGCTCATCCATGGAGCGGAACACCTCGGCGGAGACGTTGCCGAACAGCAGCTGGCTGGCGGCAATGGCGTTGTCGTAGGCTTCCTGGCCATGGCACATCACGGTGACCTCTTTCGCGAGGACCTTCTGCAGCTTGCGCTGGCCGGGATCCTCCCGGTGCTCTGCGATGAGGGACTCGATGGTCTCGCGGTCCAGCATCGTGAAGATCTTGATGTAGCGCTCGGCGTCGTCATCGGCCACGTTCAGCCAGAACTGGTAGAACTCGTACGGGGAGGTACGCTCTGCGTCCAGCCAGATGTTGCCCTTCTCGGTCTTGCCGAACTTGGTGCCGTCGGCCTTGCGGATGAGGGGGCAGGTGAGGGCGAAGGCCTCGCCGCCGTCGATGCGGCGGATGAGCTCGGTGCCGGTGG
>JAEEGK010021923.1_pt1 | contig 13462 bp, 18 predicted proteins | sample 8958771 | NCBI WGS metagenome assembly JAEEGK01 (sample SAMN16246547, study PRJNA631951) | gut metagenome | biome: gut microbiome; feature: rumen; material: SC-attached | host: Bos | place: Iran: Karaj | collected 2018-10 | reverse complement strand
TACCGTTCCTGCCTGGAACTGGCAGAGCAGCATGATCTGCATTCCATTGCTTTCTGCTGCATCTCCACCGGTGTTTTCCGCTTCCCGCCGGGCCTCGCGGCAGAGACTGCCATCCGGACCGTGAAGAAATTCCTGCGGAAAGAGACCTGCATACAACGGGTGATCTTCAATGTGTTCAAAGACAGTGATCTGGAAATCTACCGGAATCTCCTGGAATAAAAGTACTCCCGGCCTGCTGTGACCGGGAGTTTCATTCAGCCTTCCATGATCATGCTTCGTCCGGCTTTCCTTGGTTTCTCCGCCGGATAGGTTCCGTTACAGTAACCGAGTAGGACAAAGCATCTTGCTTCATAGTTCTCCGGAATGTTCCATTCCCGGAGATATGCCTGCCCCTCCGGATTGGCAAAAGTCTCTTCCCCCCGAGCAATTATGCACGATGCGAGCCCCAGCTCCGTTGCTTCCAGCACCATGTTTTCCGCGCAGCAGAAAGCATCCGGGATGCTGTACAGGAAATTCTTCTGTGCAAAGACGATGCAGACAGTCGGTGCTCCGTAGAATCCGCTTTTAATCGATGGATCGTCAATAATGCTCGGCTGTTCCGCCGAAACATGGGAACCGATCAGGCGGCTGCGGTCCATGCAGGCTACATTCAGCCTTCCCAGTTTCTCCACCAGTTCCGGATTGTGAATTGCCACGATCATGCTCCGCTGGCCGCCGCCTGCGTTCGGGGCATACAATCCCGCCTCCATGACTTTTTCAAGATCCGCCCTGTCAATCTGCCGGTCTTCATACTTCCGGATAGAGCGGCGATGTTTCATCAGTTCCAACAGTTCCATTTCACAACACCTCCCCGGTTAAGTCGTTCTTTGTTTTCCAGCACTGCGGGTCCGCCGCGTAGAAATCTCCGTTTGCACCATTGGCCACCGCAGGACATCCCCGGCACCAAGGCCTGAGTTCGCATTTCGCGCACTTTTTGAACCTGTCGTATTCCCGGTAGGCTTCCATCTCGCATACCCAGAGATCCGCCAGCCGGTCATCGAATACATTGCCAACCTTGCTGTTCTGCACCCTGCGGCAGGCATATACATCGCCTGTAGGCAGGATCGTCATATGGCAATTGCCGCAGTTGCATCCGCCGTAGATCATTTCAGGATCGTAATTCTCAGGGATTTTGAATTCCCCGGTTTCATACTGATACAGCGTCCATAGGTGATCCTTCCTGTTGAAGTAAGTATCATATCCCGCGGCCTCATAGGCCTTGAACTTCGCGTCACAGACCTGCAGAAGCTGCCGGTATTCCTGTGGTGTCATGCCAGTATCCTTCTCTTCGCTGGTGGGACAGTACCGGGCAAAAGCGAAGACGTTCGCTCCGGCTTCGACCACTTCATCGATGATGCCGGGAACCTCTCTGATGTTTGTTCCGCTGACGGTGGTCATGACAACGCTGCGGATTCCGGCTTTGTTGATCGTCTGAATCTTTTCCAGCGTTGTCTGATAGCTTCCCGGCTTCCGGAACCAGTCATGCGTCTGCTCCAGGCCATCAATTGACAGCTGGTACTTTTCACAGCCCAGCAGTTTCATCCGCTCACAGGCCTCGTCAGTCAGGTGAAAAGGATTCCCCATCAGGGTGAAAGGGATCTTTTTGACTGCCAACAGTTCCAGCAGCGGCCAGAAATACGGGTGAAGGATCGGATCACCGCCGGTAATATAGAAATAAGGCAGGCGGTCATACATTTTGCAGAAATCCTCACAGTTGGCAATCACTTCCTGCATCTGTTCCCAGGTCATGCTGTCCAGCTTCTTGCAGTTGTTTTCCGCAAAGATATAGCAATGCTTGCAGCGTTGGTCGCAGTCATCCGTGATATGCCATTGGAAAGCAAAATACTGTTTCATGTCCGTTTGCCTCGCTTAAGTCAGGATCGCTCCGGCTGATGGTCAACCGGAGCATAAGGATTACTTGTCGGAAGCTCCGCAAGCAGAGGGTTTTTCCTCAGCAGGCTTGTCAGCGGCACCGCACGCCGCAGGCTGTTCCTCTGCAGGCTTGTCAGCCGCTCCGCAGGCAGCGCCGCAAGCAGCAGGTTTCTTCTCTTCTTCGGCAGGCTTGTCGGACGCTCCGCAGGAAGCGCCGCAGGCCGCAGAAGGAGACAGGTTCCAGTTTGCCAGATTCTTAAGAGCCATGAGTTCGTCCTCCTTGTCGTATTCGGAAGGGCTTTCCGTGATCCCATCGTAAAGCCTTTTTCCGAGCTGCACAAGTACGCACCTTTTTGTAACTACCCGGTTATAAAAAGGTAACTGACTGATAAAAAAGTGCGTACTGTCGCTGATTCCTTTGATATGATATGGTTGGAATGCCGAAGGAAAGACAGAATCGGCAGGGAGTGATTATAATGGATAAAAAGGTATTGTTGCTGAAAGAAAAAATCGATCAGGCGGATGCTGTGATCATTGGTGCCGGGGCCGGTCTGTCCACAGCCGCCGGGTTTGTGTATGCCGGAGAGCGGTTTGACAAATACTTCTGTGATTTCAGCCGGAAGTACGGTTTCAGGGACATGTATTCCGGCGGTTTCTATCCCTATGAAACACAGGAAGAATTCTGGGCTTACTGGAGCCGATACATCTGGATCAACCGCTACATGGACGCGCCGAAGTCCACCTATAATAATCTGTATCAGATTGTGAAAGATAAGGACTATTTCGTCCTGACCACCAATGTGGACCATTGCTTTCAGAAAGCCGGGTTCGACAAGAAACGGCTGTTCTATACCCAGGGTGATTACGGCCTGTTCCAGTGCACAAAACCCTGCTGTAAAAAGACATGGGAAAACGAGCATATGATCCGGGACATGATCCTGGCCCAGGGGTATACTATCGGGGAGCATAACGAACTGATCCTCCCGGAAGGCACTCAAGCGAAGATGAGCATTCCGGCAGAGCTGCTGCCGAAGTGCCCGAACTGCGGACGTCCCCTGACCATGAATCTCCGGTCGGATAACAAGTTCGTGGAAGACGAAGGCTGGCAGGCTGCCGCTGTAGAATATGAGATCTGGCTGACAAAGCATCAGGATCAGAAGGTTGTTTTCCTGGAGATCGGCGTGGGGTACAATACTCCGGGTATCATTAAATACACTTTCTGGCGGCAGGTATATCAGAACAAAAACGCCGTCTATGCCTGCCTGAACATGGAGGAGGAACGGGTTCCGGAGGAGATCCGGGAACAGTCGATCATGATCGGCGGCAATGCCCACGACCTGATCCGGGAACTGATATGAAGGGAGAAGCATGTATGCGGTATGAAGTTTCAGATGAGCAGTTTGAAACTGTCAATGTCCTTGCAGAGAACCGGATGATCGATGGTGAAAATACCCTGCGGGTTGTCAAAGGCCCGGAGAAACTGATGCGCTTTGACGAGAATACCTATGCACGGCTTAAAGATCTGACCTTTCACAACGGAATCATCGAAGTTAAGATGCTTAGCCGCCTGCTTCCGGATGCTCCGGATTTCGCACGCGGATTTATCGGAATCGCATTCCGGATCAGCCCGGACGATTCTGAGTTCGAGTCTTTTTACATCCGGCCCACCAACGCCATGACGGATGATCCGGTCCGCAGGGCTCACGGATGCCAATATTTTTCTTATCCTGGATATACCTTTGCCTACTTCCGGGAGTATGGCATTGACGGGTATGAAGCGCCGATGAATTGCGGCCTGGATAAATGGATCAAGCTGAAGGCCGTGATCCATGACGATACAGCCGCGTTTTACCTGAACGACAGCAAAACTCCTGTACTGACAGTATCCGGCATGAAACACGGCGCAGATGCCAAAGGCTCTGTCGGTTTCTTTGTGGACATCGGCACAGAAGCATTCTTCAAAGATCTGGTTATCACACAAGAGGAAAGCAAATGATTATCAATACAGGGATGCGCACGGATATTCCTGCCTTCTACTCTGAATGGTTCGTGAACCGGCTGAAGGCCGGGTTTGTGCTGGTCCGCAATCCATATAATCCCCATTCTGTCACCCGGTACAGGTTATCGCCGGATGTGGTGGACCTGATTGGTTTCTGCACGAAGAATCCGGCACCGATGCTCCCGCATATGGACCTGCTCCAGTCCTACGGACAATACTGGTTTGTGACAATCACGCCATACGGAAAAGAGATCGAACCGCGTGTTCCGGACAAGCGGAACGTACTGGAAAATTTCAGACGCCTGTCTCATATAGTCGGCGTGGACAGCATAGGATGGCGTTATGATCCGATCTTCATCAGCGATGAGTATCCGGTTGAACGTCACATCAAAGCATTTGAGTATATGGCAAAAACACTGTCCGGATATACACGGACAGCAGTGATCAGTTTTATCGACCTGTATGAGAAAACAAGGCGGAACTTCCCCGAGGCCAGGCGGGTCACCGCGGAGCAGCGGTTGCTGCTGGGAAAGACGTTTATAGAGATCGGAAAACAATACGGCATGACGATCCGTCCCTGCGGAGAAGGAAACAAACTGGCACCTTTCGGTGCGGACTGCAGCGGATGCATGACGATTGCCACCTATGAACATGCACTGCATCAGCGGCTGAAGATGCCGAAGACAGCACCAGCCAGAAAGGAATGTGCATGCTATCTGGGCGGAGATATCGGAGCATACAATACCTGCGGTCATCTGTGCCGGTATTGCTACGCCAACTATGACGCGGATACAGTCAGGAAGAACATGACCATGCACGACCCGAAATCCCCGCTGCTGATCGGGCATTTGCAGCCGGAGGATCAGGTATATGAAGCCAAACAGGAAAGCTGGATCGACCCGCAGATTGGCATGGATTTACCATTGTCGTTGTGAACGGCTCGGACAACCCGAACTGTCAGAATCGTCGTCTGGCTCAGTTGCCGGAATTGTCGGGGTGGCTTCATTGGTGGAAATGAATCTGCCTTTGTAAGTTTAACTTCCGAAATATCTTTCCAAAAGGGAGCCATCAAACCGGAAAGGTGCGTAAATCTTAGGGAACAATATCGCGTCATTTTGTTTCTTCCACGGTATTTGTCAGCCTGTGCAGTCGATGATAACAGACCATGATCAGAAAAGCTCCCGCACCAATCCATGCTGCAATCTCTGCCAGATAAACTCCCCAATATCCCAGAATCGCAGGAAGAAGCAGCGCTGCTCCAACACGCAGCGCCAATTCCAAAAAGCCGGAAATCATCGGCATCACTGTATCGCCCAAGCCTTGCAGGGTAGTTCTGTAAACAAAAAGCAGATACAGCATGGGCAACCCGGCTGCCATCACCCGAAGAAAATCATATCCAATCGCCAGCACCTGATCTGCCAGTTCCGCCTCATCCCGGATAAACAGGGAAAGAATGGACTTTCCGAATACTGTCATCAGCCCTCCGACGGTAAGCGCGAGCAGAAAACCGATCTGTGCTGAACGCCGCAGCCCCAGCCTTACACGATCCATTCTTCCGGCGCCATAATTCTGCCCGGTAAAGGTACCCGCCGCGCTCCCCAGGGAAGATCCTGCGATTTCCACCAGTCCCTGCAGCCTGGAGGCCGCGTTGTACCCGGCCATAAAGACGAATCCGAAGGCGTTGACCACGCCTTGCAGTATGAGCCCTCCAAGTGAAATGATGAGGTTCTGAAAGGCAATCGGGAATCCGAGCCGAACAAGTTTTCGAATCACTATCCGGTCAGGACGGTAATCGACCCGCTGAGGGCGAAGTTCCGGAATCTTCAATACCGCAGCCAGACAGATTCCGGCGGAAACCGCCTGTGCTATCACGGTCGCATACGCGCCGCCGTTAGTGCCAAGGCCCAGGGAACCGACAAACCACCAGTCCAGAGCGATGTTTACCGCCGTGGCGCAGGCCAGAGCCAGCAGAGGCGTTCTGCTGTTTCCCAGCGCGTACAGAAAGCCGCTGAACACATTCAGGCACATCACCACCGGCAGGCCTGCATAGATAATTCGCAGATAGTTCTCTGTCAGATGAATGGTTTCCTCCGGCGAATTCATCCATGTCAGCACAGGACGCAGCAGCGTCTGGCTGATTGCCTCCAGTGCGACTGTCACTGCTGCGGAGATCAGATAGCTTTGTGCAACGGTTCTTTTCAGTTCCGCATACTGTTTTCCACCGTAGCACTGGGAGGCATGGATGGAATATCCCTGCGCCAGCCCCATGGGGATTGACAGCACGGCCCAGTCCAGCCACCCGGAGGCCGAAACCGCTGTCAGTGCTGTAACTCCCAGCAGCTGCCCGATAATCAGAGAGTCAACCAAATTATAAAACTGCTGCAGCATATTCCCCGTAAGAACCGGTAGCGCAAAAACCAGTATCAGCCTCACGGGATTCCCTGATGTCAAATCCTTGATCCGTATCATTTTTGCTCCTATTTCTGATGCCGAAGAAAATCAAAAGATAAAACGGGTGACGGGATTCGAACCCACATCTTCGACGGATAAGCTTCAGTGAGCCTCTACCTATGCAGCCGTTTCTGCTTAACATGCTTGTCAACAGGCTCGCATTCTCCGCATTTGAGCTACGTCCGGATGAACAAATTGTTAACAGTGAGATAACCCGAAATTTCAAAACTAAAGTCATATTTCTAATTAGCTCTCTACGGTATGTCAAAAATGGAAACTTTGTTCATTTTGATTACGACGCTATTCCTAAATTGAAAAACTTTCCGTCTTCAAATCGCAATAGTATCTTCCGCCGTTCGCCGTAAATCTCAAAACGCAATAATCAGGATCGGTAACGCCACCCTTATAAAACATAGTATCGCCTTTTCGCCAGATCATGTTTTTTGTTTCCTGATCCGTAAGTACTTCCATTTTGCCTTTCAGCATTACTCCAACATATTTGATCAAACCCTTATGATAAAAGTAAATGCACGCATTCGGGTTATTCATATACTGCTTAACTCTCATCGAAGAAGTATTCGTCGAAAAGTAGAACTGTCGAATCCCGTCAATTTTCCTAGGTTTTAGCATTGCTTTTACATTCGGAAATCCTTCCTCGTCTACTGAACATATAAATGCAATCTTTTGTTTTCTGATGAATCTCTCGACATTATCGATATCCATGTTACCCATTCCTTTTTCCTGTTCTGATAAAGCTGATAAGTTCCTCTAAATCATCGAAATCATCATAGTCACCCATAATTCCTTCACGATGATAAACAATCCCCGCCCGCTCATTTCGTTCAAGACAATCTAATAATTCTTCTACGCCATATCGTCTGGCGAATTCCGCGAATGCACGGGGCTTTATCTTCTCCGCATACAGCCCCTTCCGACATTCCGCAGGCTCACATTCGTAACAGCCACTTATGTTCTTATTGATTCCGCATTTGCGAACCTCGCACCATTCTGCATCTTTGCACCAGGAAAGCTCCATGAAGCCATCCCGTTTACATCCTTTGCAGGTAACATTCTCAGAGCATAAGCAACAAGCTAACCCGCAGCGCGCAATTCCAAGTTCTCTTTTCATCCCCATTCCCCTTATCTTTGTCTTATCATTCTATTTGCGGAGGTACATCGTCTTTATTTTGCACAAAACCGGAACAGTGGATCACCGTTTTCTTCCGTGCCATATTGCTTCATTCCGCTCTTTTCCATAGCCCGGATGGAAGAGATATTCTCTTTGGCACAGCCTCCGTGCACGCTCAAAATCGCATAGTCCTCCGTAGCAATTCGCAACATTTCCTTCACACACAGCGTACCATAACCTTTGCCACGGTATGGTTCGTCCAGCAAAATAAAGATTTCTGGCTCCGTATGATTTCTGCTACCATCCAATCCACACCAGCCCATAATGCGTCCAGGATTATTTGATTGACAAACCGCAAGGCACAGATGATATATGCTGCCTTTGGTATTCCTTGTGTAATTTCCACTCATATAGGAGATGGCTTCCATCGCCTCCTTATTTGAAAGCGGATGATGATCAGCAGGCCACATGCGAGCGACCTCGGACAGATCATCCTCTTTAACGAAACGAAGGATCAGGTTTTCCATTTGATAATTCATACATGTCCTCCTAGTTAGACCTTGCTCTACAACCGAACCCTAAACTCGTTTTCATGAACAGATTGTTAACATTGCATTATACCGAAAGAAAGTCGTTCAGTTTCATTACCATATTTTCCCCTTGGTCACATACAAAAATAGAAAACATGCCACCCTTATGAGCAATCAATACCATTATCGTCCAATAACTTTCTTAGTCTTTCAATCTCATTAATCAACAATGGTATGTCTTGCCTGCAGGATGCAATAAAATCTTGGTCGTCCGTCGTCGCCCCTGTTAATTCTATGTCTTCACCCGCGGTTCTGATAAAACTGCAGCCACTGGTATGATCTCTTCCTTCCACAAATGAAATCCATGGACCTTGCGTAGCCTTATCACACTTTTCTTTAATTGCTCTTATTTTATCGTTTTCCATTGTGCTCCCTTACTGATGTCCATTTAATCCCCTACATATTCTTCAAAGAATCCTTTCATAACCTCCTGCAACTCCTCGTCCATAAACTCATATTGTCTCGGCTGTCAAACTTCTTCGCTTATTCTGACTACACACAAAAAGAACATTTACATAGTGCGTCTCCCCTATTCTCCATCCAAATAATTCACTTCCGAATTCATTTTGAAGGATTTTTGCATGTCTCCTGCCAGAAATCTCACGTTTCCGGAGTCTGGATAGAGGATGACGTCCGAAGACGAATATGTGTCCACGTCCAAGTAAACCAGTGGCATGTCTGAGGTGTTCGTCAGCATGTGGCCACCGTTTTCATTTGGCGGAATCAAGATAACGTCTCCCTCCTTCACCTCGATGTCACCTTTGGAGGTCTTTAACGTGGCCGATCCTGAGATGACATAAAAAACTTCTTCCTTTCCAAAATGCTGATGATATGGATAATTGCTTTTCCCAGGCATTAAAGTATAAAAGTTTACGCAAAGACCTCCTTCGCCGCTTCTGTATGGCGAAAAGACCTCGTTTTTTAGAAATCCAAATTCTCTTTTATGTTGCCCCGCAGGGTCATAAATCTGATTTAAATTCTTCTCTTCATAACCAGGCTCATTCACGTTTTTTATGATTATGTCACGCACGCCAACCCCTCCCCTGCTCCTCCTTGAGTCTCATGAACAAATTGTTAACTGCAAGATAACCCGAAAGTTAAGCTTTCCGGCCCGTCTGCATTAACGCCTCTTTGCCAGGCACTTCAAACAAGCGATTCTCTTTTATGTTCTTCTTCATTCTTTTCTTGTTTTTCAATACGAAGACAAGGAGTGGCTCCTTATACAGATAATAGCAATCTATGGCGCCTTCGTCATCTGGTGTTTTGTTATATGGTCTGTCCATTGCAGACACCTTTTTTATGTCATACCACCAGCCAAGCTCCTGACTCTTGATTTTCCAGATTAATCTCCATGCCGTCATATAGTCGTTGTGTCGTATGGCCCTGAAAATGTTGATCATCGACAGTGCCGTCTCCGTCCTGTAATCCTCTTCCGTAATCCCTTCAATGATCTTCAGTTGCTCTTCAATCACCTTTTCGACTGCGATCTGCAACTCTTCCGTGTTGCCGCAATCCACCCAGACCCACTCGTCATGAATGATCTTTTCCGGTCCAGGGAGCCCAATGATCCTGTGACTTGTCGGTTGCTCTGCATGAAATTTATAGGAAAAATGCCCATTCGTATGTCCATGGGCCATTTGTGAAGAAAGCTCCCATCTGATCTCGTCCGCATAGAGAGGCTTAAAGAAAATGCCCGCGTACAACCTGAATCTTCCGTCGATTCTTTGCAGGCGTGGCCAGAAATGAAAGAGTATGTCATCCCTGATCAGCCAGAAATGATCCTCCTTCTTTTGCAGGCCATACTTCTTCTTGCACTCTTTAATGATTGCGTCGTAATCAAACAGATCAAATAAAAGTCCGCTCATGTTATCACCTTATCATATGAGTTTTTCTATTCCCATCCACAATCTTCGATAAGAAAATCCGGAAAGGAACTACCTATATAATCCAAATCAACATCATGATAGAAAACATATGCTATTTCTTTACTCCCCTCTGAAACTCCAATAAAAGCAATTGTCTTGGGGTAATAAAGCTTGTATTCATTTTCCGATAACATTCGAAAATAAAAGCCATCCAATGTAAAAGATGCTTAACAATTTGGTCATAAGAGCCCATGTCACTATACTGCGGAAAATTACTTGCCAAGCAAATCATTCACTTAAGATATCTTTATCATTGCAATGCAGATTTCGTCAATGCGAAAATATGGGAAGCGTTCCGCGAGTTCCTGCCGAATGATCTCCCTAATGTCATCCTTGAATGCCCGAGCATGCGTTGAAGGATCATGTTCCTTCAGGTTTTGCAATTCGTACTCAATCGTATCCTCTGCCGCACGCAATTGGTTGAAATTGACTTCATCAGGTTTCTGATACCGCAATTCCGCATAAATCTGAAACAGCTCCTTGCCGTTCGAGAACATCATGGAACCCATTCGATAAAAACGATCCGTGGCAATGTAAAGCAACTCATCCCACTCCTCATCCGCCAGGGACATTTCTTCCGATCTTAATCTCTCAAATGTTTCTATGCGATATTTGATGTATATGTCCGTCGCCTTCCTTACGGGCGTTTCAATACTTTGTTCATAGTCACGCTTAGCCTTTCCGGATGAAATGTATTCCGAAAGCTCTACCTTGAATTGCTTCTGAAGAATAATGGATCTTCCAATCCACAAGAGAACGACAATGCCCAGAAATGCTGCAAATCCCCAATCGATATACGCCGCCCTATCGTTCATTAATTCCATGTTATGGAAGCCACTAGCGATCATACATCCAACCGCGAATGCACCTACTAAAAGAACAATCACCATGGTTTCCAGGGAAAGCATCAGGATATACTTTTTACTGGAATGCATCTTGCTTTCCGCATTTCTTTGCACGATTCGCCGTTCCTGATCTTCCAAGGTTTTCTTCATGTCCTCTCGGATCACTTCGTCCAAAGGCTTTTTCTCCGCCATCTCCCTTAAACCTTCCATTCTGCCTTTCATGTACTATAAACCGAAATCTATTGTATCAACCACTCGTTCCAAAGCTGATCATAAATGCCATTCAATCTGTCTATGATTTGTGGATTTACTTCGACCACTTTATCTTTATATTTCGTTCCTCTCTCACCCATAAAATCAACGCAATACATTAGTGAATAAAAAAGGAACGCCTTGCGCTGAATGTCATCGACATCCATTTCATCCAAAATAAAGCTCACGTAATCAGTGTCATATCCCATGTTCAGGAGTGCGACATATGTCAACGCTGCAAAAGTCAACACATCGCCCACTCCAATCCAGTCTACGTCAATAATTCCTGATATATGCCCATCCTTGACCAAAAGATTCTTTGTAGTTACGTCATCTAAATACGGCATTGGTTCAACCTTCTCAAAGTACATCTGCAATATCGGAATTTGACTCTCTATACGAATCACTTTCCCCGTTTCAAAAAAACCATTTTCTTCAATCAATACCTTTGCCCTGTCAAGTATTTCATGAACAAAATCCAGCCACGTCCAATCTTCTGCATGTTCTGAAAGCCCAAGAGATACTTCTCTCTGTATGTGAACTATTTCCTTCGCAAGATTCTTTTTATCTTCTTTTGTAAGTTGCTTATATACCGCCCAAAGTTCTTCACCCTCAATATAAGATAAAATGATGTAATCATATTGTTCAAAACTACCGCAATACAATACCCGAGGCACCGGGATGCCCATTTCCATGAGTTTCCCCAAAAGACGAACCGTGTCGTTGTATGCGTGCTTCTCCGTGCTTAACCTAACGGTGTATTTACTTCCCCTTATTTCAACAATAAATACATAGTTTGCCAAACCAACGGAACAGCGTTTGATCATCGCTGGCTCATCATGAAAAGTTGCCTGGCAAATATATATAATCAACTCATCCATAATTCCTTGCCCATCCGAAACTGCATATAATCCGATTGTTAATTCCCCCCAATATACAATTTATTATCCACAATAAACTTCAGGTTTGTCGGATTATACATCCAATTACTTGTCATTTTGCCGGATAAATAATCCTCCACCTGTTGTTTTTCTTTGTCAGATAATGAAGTAAATATTTTATGAGCTTTATCAATTATAGAATCCATTCCCAAAATATCTGCAACAAAGTCTAATTTAAGATGATATTCATCAAAGTGATTATCTAGTAAATCTTTAATTGCACTCTCGTAATCTTCTTCTAATTGGTTAGAAATCTTAATTGCAGTTTTTTCTATTTCACTTTCTAATTCTTCGATAACTGAAGACAGTTTATCTTCTGTCGAAATATCATACCAATATGTGTCGTCTCCGGTTTTCGGACAATAGTCAACCCATGCTACATGGTTTTGAACAGGAAGTTTTCCTAATTTCTTATAAACTATTACAAACTCTGCATTCAAGCCGGTATACTCATAAGATTGATTCCATTTTGAAGTATAAAAAAAGATAATTAATTCTATATCTCTTATCTTTTTCTTTAGACAGCGTTGACTTTTAAGGAATCTCCAACACGTATAATTCTCAAGTTGGGAAAACACAATATTAGTTGCTTCTTCAACAGATAATTTCGTCTCCATTATTAGCCTCTGCAAAAAATGTTCTATTCAATGAAACTGTAATTCTATATATTAATTTGCATCCACCCACAAATGGTATTTTCTACAATGAATACATTGGAACAAATAACCGGACATATCACCGTCTTTATACATATATTCCTCAACATCTTCAAGCGGATATGCATCATCACGCTGAGCATATTCCTCAAGAACTTCGTCCTTGATTCCCATATCATTTAATTCAGCAATCCCAACACGTCCCAAATACTGACAATAGTCATCGCAACATGCAATCCAATAATCATCTTGCCACGCAAGATAACCGGGAGTTCTGTGAAACAACTCATCCGTTTTTTCAGGATCACTAACAGGGTCTGCATCTGCCACAAATTCTGCATCAAATTTTTTGGCCGCCGTACCATCATTTACACAATATAAACATATACATTCAACATCCTCAGATGAATAAATATGCTCTATATACTCATCCACTTGCTTTCCGCAACATTGGCATACACCGTTTTCATGAACCAGTATGTCATCCTCATAAATATTTGGATGATATTTAAATTTTATCTTCTCCATATCTATCTTCCTCTACTATTAAGAAAAACTGAAAGTTTCCTACTAAATTATCTTCCAGTTTAATGCAATGTTAACAATTTGGACACAAGAACCACGCTATCACATTATATTGCGAGTTATATGATTAAGCTTTTCCCTCAGCCCATTCAAGTATAATATCCGAATCAAAGGCATTAAGTTCATCAGGTAGTTCTGTATGTTTAAAGAATTTGTGCTCCATGACTTCTTCAGGATC
>JAEEGK010021922.1_pt1 | contig 13463 bp, 10 predicted proteins | sample 8958771 | NCBI WGS metagenome assembly JAEEGK01 (sample SAMN16246547, study PRJNA631951) | gut metagenome | biome: gut microbiome; feature: rumen; material: SC-attached | host: Bos | place: Iran: Karaj | collected 2018-10 | reverse complement strand
TGACCGGTCGCAAGATTATTGTGGACACCTACGGCGGCCGCGGCGCACACGGCGGTGGCGCTTTCTCGGGCAAAGACCCATCGAAGGTTGACCGTTCGGCAGCCTACGCAGCACGCCACATTGCAAAAAATATGGTTGCAGCCGGCGTTGCTTCTGAAATGCTTGTGCAGGTGGCTTATGCCATTGGCGTTGCCAAGCCGGTGGGCGTGTTTGTGAACACCTACGGCACATCGAAGGTGAAGATGACCGACGGCGAGATTGCCCAAAAGGTGGCCGAGATTTTCGACCTTCGCCCGGCAGCCATCGAAGACCGTCTGAAACTGCGCAACCCCATCTACGAAGAGACTGCATCGTACGGACATATGGGCCGCGAACCGAAAACGGTGACAAAAGTGTTCGAGTCGCCGTATATGGGCCGCCGCGAACTCACCGTGGAACTCTTCACTTGGGAAAAACTCGACTATGTCGACATTGTTAAAAACGCTTTCAATCTGTAATTTACAGATGATATAAATCAAAAAGAGCCGTAAGACGAATCTTGCGGCTCTTTCTGTTTATTCTAAATTCTGAATTCAAAATTCTAAATTATTTTGCCCACGCGTCAATCCATTTCTTGTAATCGATGGCGTTGATGGTTGGTGTGGTCTCACGAATCATTGTGTTGGCGGTTTGGTCGCCGAACAGGTATTTTGCGATGAAGGCCTTTGCGGCGTCAGTCTGCAAGTCAGAAGCGCGGCAGTGCGGGTGCTTGGCGTCGAACACGTAGCCGAAGCGGTCGGCAATGCCAAATGTCTGATAAACAACTTCGGCAGCGCGGCACGATACGTAGCCCGAATGGTCGCAGAGCCACTCATAGTCGCCATTGCCCAGAACCAACACGGCGCGCGGCGCAATCATTGCCAGAATCTCGTGATGGTCGAACGGCAGACGGTCAACGCGGCCGTCGAAATTGTCTTTCAGTGCCGGGCTGAACCAAGTGTAATTGGTGTTGGTGATGCGCTCAACATTAGTGTCGGTGCGGGCGGTGAAATCGTCGCTCACGCGCCACGAGTTGATGCCGCCGCCACCCGATTCCTGCACAATGGCCAAAGCCACACGCTCGTCGAGTGCGCTCGAGTACATCGCCATCTTGCCGGCGTATGAGCAGCCCGTCACGCAAATGTGGCTCAGGTCGGCGTTCAAATCTTTGGCCACCAGCTCAAGGCCGTCGATGATGCGGCTCACACCCCAAGCCCAAGCGCTGTAGTTGCCGTTGGCGCGGGCGTCGGGATACAGTTTATAGAACTTGGCACTGTCGTCGCGCACCGCCTGATGGCTGCTGCGGATAACTTGGTCGTGGTCGAAAGGCACCTGAATGCAGCCTTCGAACAGATTGCGCGGCAGAGCGCCCGTGCCGCTGAACCGTCCCATTCCAATGCTGATGGGGAACGGACCGTCGCCCGTTTTGGGTATGCGCAGGCGGCTTGTGAGCGTCAGCGTCTCGCCGTTGTGCTTCACAACCACGGTCAGAACCGAGTCGGTGAGCGAAGCCGTGACTTCTTCAGGTTTGTCGGGCTTGGCGCCGATTTCGTAAAATTCGATTTCCGATTTAATCTCATTGCGGCGGCGTTCCCAGTCGGCGAACTTGGTCGAGCGTCCGCTGCCGTCGGCCCAGGCGAACGGGTCGGGCAATCCGGCGCACTGCGGCAGTTGGTCGGGGTTCACATACTCAATTTTCGGCAGAGCGGCGCCGGTGTTTTCCGCATTGTAAACCAATGGCGGCTGTTGTGTCGATGTGCAGCCAGCAATGGCAAATGCGGCACCAACAACAATCAAACTCTTGTTCTTCATATTATTACGTGTTTAAGTTTAGTTTACGGTACACAAACATAATTAAAATTGATGCCGGTGGTTTTCCGGCGCGGCAATAAATCGATATTCAACATTAAAAATATCTGCATTTGAAAATCTTTGTCCCTGAATTCTAAAATCCGAACCCCGACAATTATACAATTGGCCGATTCACCGATTAAACAAAAATCATATCTTCGTGAAAAACTAAAAACTCACAGCTATGAACGCATTTCACGCCTACGACATTCGCGGCATCTACCCCGACCAATTCAACAAAGATGACGTTTACAAAATCGGTTTTTTCCTGCCGGAACTGTTGAAAACCAAAAAGATACTCGTTGGCCGCGATATGCGCACATCGTCGCCCGAGATTTTTGAGTCGCTCTGCCGCGGCATCACCGACGCTGGCGCCGACGTGTGCAACGCCGGGCTCACCACCACCCCGATGATTTACTACGCCACGGCCAAATTCGGTTTCGACGCATCGGTGCAGATAACCGCTTCGCACAATCCGCGCGAGTACAACGGAATGAAGATTTCGCGCGCCAACGCCCTGCCCGTCGGACTCGACACAGGCCTTGGCGACCTGAAGCAAATGATGGAAACGCGCCCCACTGTGCCGGCGGCTCAGAAAGGCAAAATCACCGATTTCGATTTCCGGGCCGAGTACATCAGCTTCCAAAAGCAGTATCTGAAAGACCTGTCGAACCTGACGATTGCCGTCGATTGCTCGAACGGTATGGCGTCGATGCTCGTACACGACATTTTGGGCGACACACCTACTTATATATACGACACGCTCGACGGCACCTTTCCGCACCACGAGCCCAACCCGCTCATTGAAGACAACTGCCGCGACCTTGAAGCGCTTGTCCGCCAGGTCAAGGCCGATGTGGGCGTCATCTACGACGGCGACGCCGACCGCGTGATGTTCATCGACGAGCGCGGCCGCTTCATCAGCCCCGACCTGATTATCGGCCTGATGGCGCACTATTTCCTTGAAGAGCGCGGCCTGAAGGGCAATGTGCTGCAAGACATTCGCACATCGAAAGCCGTGGGCGAATATGTGGCGAAGTTCGGCGGTGTCATTAATATGTGGCGTGTGGGCCGCGCCTACGCCGCGCCGAAGTTGCGCGAGATTGACGGCATCTACGGCGGCGAGTTGGCCGGGCACTACTATTTCCGCGACTTCTTCTACAGCGATTCGGGCATAATGGCGTCGCTCATCGTGTTGGGCATCGTGGCCGGACTCAAGCGGCAGGGCCGGACCATTTCCGAAGCCATTGCGGCCATTTCGCGCTACGCCAATTCGGGCGAAATCAACTTCAAGATTGAGCAGAAGCAGCAGGCAATGGACGCCGTGCGCGACTATTTCACACAGACCGAGCAAGCCACCGCTTCGTACGATTTCGACGGCTACCGCGTTGAGTTCGCCGATTGGTGGTTCAACATCCGCCCGTCGAACACCGAGCCCTATCTGCGACTTTTGGCCGAAGCCAAAACCGAGCAGATGCTCAGCGAAAAACTCGATAAAATCAAGGCAATCATCGGTCAGTTCAAGTGATTCGTGGAACCCAGACAGGACTAAAAAAGTGAGCCGGCATCAGTAAAATACGGCATTTCAAAAAAAAATTGCCACGTTGTGGCGAAAACACATAAGTTTGATTAACTTTGGCTCGAATGTAAAGTACCGTTGCGCCAAAAACACCGACGGACTACATCTTATATCTAAATATCTACGTATATGAAATTGACATACAAAGTGTTGCCGTTGTTTCTTGCCTGCCTTGCCGTGGCTTGCACAAGCGAGAGCAAACGCGCCAAAGAGCAGCAACTGAAGAGCGCACTGACCATTGACAGTAGCGAATGTGAGGCAACCGTGAAGAAAATCTTCTTCAATCTGCCGTCGCCAGTTGAGATTACGCACACACTTCTCAAAACCGAGGAGCCTTTCAATGGCGATATGCTGAACTCGGCCGATAATCTTGAAAAGTACAACACATCGAGCAGCCTGGCGCTTAACTTCGGCATCTACGGCGCCGACCTCTGCTACTGCCGCGTTTACGACCAGCTGCAGGAGGCCATCAACTATCTGTCAGTAATCAAGAAGGTTACCGAGAAGCTGCAGATTCCAGAGGAGGAAGGTTCGGAAACCATCAACCGCATTGAGCAGAGCCTTGAAAACCGCGACTCGATTTTCTACATCATATCTGACACTTACGCTCGCGCTGACAGCTATCTGAAAGAGAACGAGCGCGATATGACCGCATCGCTGATTCTGGCCGGCGCCTGGATTGAGGGTATGTACTTTGCAACCACCCTTGCCACACAACCCGATGCCAGCGGCGACATCATCGACAACATTGTTGACCAGAAATACACCGTTGCAAACCTTGTCAACTTGCTCGACACCTACAAAGAAACACCTGAAGTTTCATCGCTGATTGACGACTTCAACAAGGTTCAGGACATCTACAACTCGATTGAGGTTGTTTATGATAAATCGGTTGTGGTTAGCACCGACCAGGAGGACCACGTGACCAGCATCGACGCTCCGGTGAAGGTGGATATAACCAAAGACCAACTGAAAGAGATTGCCAACTTGATTAAAGGCATCAGAAGCAAAATTATTGGATAAACTAACAGCCTAAAAAATGAAAAAGATTATAAGTATTTTATCTGCTGCCGCACTTTGCTTGGCAATTAACGCCAACGTTCAGGCACAATGCAAGACATTCATCAAGAACGAGTGCAAACCAAAGCTCGCCCCCTACATCTACAATGGCCAGATGAACAGCGCCATTCTGAACCAGGGCGATATGGCAGAGCTGATGCTCACCTTCTACAGCAATCAGGACTACCGCATCATAGTATGCTCCGACGGTCTGGGCGATGTGACTTTCCGCCTGCTCGACCTTCAGGGCAAAGAGCTCTTCACCAACGCCGACCACAACTACACCGACACTTGGGACTTCTCGACCAACTCAACCCAACTGCTGACTGTTGAAGTGAGCGTTCCGGAGGCCACCTCGGCCGAGGATTCCAAAAGCGGCTGTGTATCAATACTGGTAGGCTTCAAAGAGAAATAAAAAACGTTAAAATCCGACTTTTAGGCGGACTTTAACGAAAAAACAGTATATTTGCTAACCGAAAGAGTTCCGCGTACCGCGGGATTCTTTTTGTTTTATATAATTTTTAAAAAAACATTGACATGGACAAAGTATCCTACATTACAAGCGAAGGGTTGAAAAAACTCGTGGCCGAAGTGGAGTATCTGAAATCAGTTGAGCGTCCGCGCATCTCGCAGGCTATTGCCGAGGCAAGAGACAAGGGCGACCTGTCGGAGAATGCGGAGTACGATGCCGCTAAAGAGGCTCAGGGCCTTTTGGAAATGAAAATATCGCAACTTGAGGCGAAAATCATAAACTCACGCGTCATCGACGAGTCGAAACTCGACTTCAGCAAGGTGCAAATCCTTTCGAAAGTGAAAATCAAGAACGTGGCCAACGGCGCCACAATGACCTACAGCATTGTTTCGGAAACCGAAGCTAACCTGAAGGAGTTCAAGATTTCGGTCAACACACCGATTGCTCAGGGCCTGATGGGCCACAAGGTGGGTGATGTTGCCGAGGTGAAGGTTCCGAACGGAATTATGAAGTTCGAGATTGTTGAAATCGGTCCAATCTCTTGAGTTATGGCATCGATATTCACAAAAATCGTCAACGGCGAAATCCCCTGCTATAAGATAGCGGAGGACAAGGATTATTTTGCTTTTCTCGACATCAGCCCTGTGCAAAAAGGTCACGTGCTGGTGATTCCGAAGCAGGAGGTTGACTACATTTTCGACCTTGAGCCTGCCGTTCTGGGCGGTCTGCATCAGTTTGCGCAGCGCGTGGCAAAGGCCATCCGCAAGGCCATTCCGTGCAAGAAGGTGGCAGTGGTTGTGCTCGGGCTCGAAGTGCCGCACGCTCACATCCATCTGATTCCGATGAACAGCGAGGCCGACGTGCGTTTCGACAAGAAGCAGGAACTGACAAAGGATGAGTTTGAGGCTATTGCCGAGAAAATCAGAAAAGAGTTTGAATAACATTTGAGTGGTAATAAACGCTGAACGCGGCTCGGAACGGGGCCGCGTTTTGTGTTTTTACGGCAATGGATTTTCGCACAAAAACGCTGGCAAAACCGATGTTTTTTACTAAATTTGTAAGTGTCCGCGAAAAGCATAATTGATTGCGGCACACAGCATTACAATGGCAAAAAAGAGTGAACCGACATACGTGCCGCCGTTTACGGTGACAGACGAGATTACAACGCTTGTGGCTGATATTGCCGAAGCGGTTGGACATCTTACTGCCATTGCTGAGCAGCAACCGACGCCGCAACTGCGCAAACTGAATCGCATCAAGACAATTCAGTCATCGTTGGCCATTGAGAACAACACAATGACAATTGAGCAAGTGACCGCCATTTTGGAAGGGAAACGAGTGCTGGGGCCGCCAAACGAGATTCAGGAAGTGAAAAACGCAATTGACGCATACGAGTTGCTGCTGGGACTCAACCCCTACAAAGAAAAGGACCTGCTGCGCGCCCACAAACTGATGATGACCGACCTTGTGAGCGAAAACGGGCGTTACAGGCAAGGTGGCGTTGGAGTGTTCGATGGTGAAAAATGCATTCATCTGGCACCACCAGCACAGCGAGTGCCTTTGCTTATGGCCGATTTGCTTCTGTGGGCGAAACAAACAAAAGTGCACCCGTTAATCAGTTCGTGCGTGTTCCATTACGAGTTTGAATTCATCCACCCATTTGCCGATGGCAACGGTCGCACGGGGCGAATGTGGCAAACTCTGCTGCTGATGCAGTGGAACCCCATTTTCGCCTGGATTCCCGTAGAAACCATTGTCAAAGAGCATCAGCAAGACTATTATGCGGCCATTGCACAAAGTGACCGTGAGGCATCGAGCACACCATTCATCACATTTATGCTTGGCTGCCTGAAACAGGCAATAGACGAAATCAGAAAAAGTAACCAGAAAAGTAACCAGAAAAGTAACCAGAAAATAATTGATGCAATGAAAGGGAACCCAATGGTTACAATACGGGAATTGCAAGAAATAACAGGGCTTTCAGAGAGCGGTGTGAAGAAGATAATCCGCCAACTCAGAGCCAATGGAATCATTCAGCGCATTGGCAGCGACAAAGGCGGGCATTGGATTGTCAACCACAACTGAACTGTTGAAACTGTTTGCCATTGCGTTGAAAAAAACCGATATTTGAGCAATTTTTACTCGTATGACACAAAACGAACAGACACAAGCCGCCGCTGCGTTTGCCGAATTTTGGGCGGGCAAGGGCGACGAGAAGCAGGAAACTTCGCGTTTCTGGATTGACTTGTTACAGAATGTTTTAGGCATTGAAAACCCCGCGAAATACATTGAATTTGAAAAACGTGTAAAACTCTCGCACACGTCGTTTATCGATGCTTATATTCCTGATACAAAAGTTCTTATTGAACAGAAAGGTGCAAAGATTGACTTGCACAAAGCCTACGAGCAGAGCGACGGCAGTGTGCTGACGCCCTACGAGCAGGCCAAACGCTATGCCGATGAGATGCCCAACTCGCTGCGGCCGCGCTGGATTGTGGTTTGCAATTTTCAGGAATTTCTAGTTTACGACCTTGAAAAACCTGGCTGCGAGCCCGAACAAATTTTCTTGAAAGACATTGAAAAAGAGCATTATAGACTCCAATTCCTTGCCGACGTCCGCCACGACTATCTGCGGCGCGAGGAAGAACTCTCTTTGCAGGCTGGCGTTTTGGTTGGCAAACTCTATGACGCGCTTATCAAGCAGTATATCAATCCGAAAGACGAGCAGAGCCTGCGCTCACTCAATATTTTGTGCGTGCGGCTGGTGTTCTGCCTTTATGCCGAAGATGCTGGACTTTTCGCCACTCGCACGGCTTTCGAGGACTATATTCGCTCGTTCGCAATCGAAAACACGCGCGATGCCATCATAAAGTTATTTAAGGCGTTAGACACAAAAATTGAGAACCGCGACCGCTACGACACAAAACTGCAGCCGTTCCCATACGTTAATGGCGGACTGTTTGCGGCGGAAAATATTGAAATTCCGAACTTTACCAACGAGATTATTGATGTTCTTTGCGACCACTGCGCACCGTTCAACTGGTCGGCAATCTCGCCAACCATTTTTGGCGCGGTGTTTGAGAGCACACTGAACCCCGAAACGCGCCGCCGTGGCGGAATGCACTACACGAGCGTGCAGAACATTCACAAGGTGATTGACCCGCTGTTTATGGATGGGCTAAATGCTGAATTTGAAGCAATTATGGGTGGTGGTGCAGAGACGCGGCGCGCCACGTCTCTACGCGAGCGCGACCAAAAATTACAAGATTTCCAAAAGAAATTAGGCGCACTGCGTTTTCTCGACCCCGCTTGCGGCAGCGGCAACTTCCTGACAGAGACCTACGTATCGTTGCGGCGGTTGGAAAACAAAGTGATTTTTGCGCTTAACAGAAACGAACGTAAATTAGGTTTTGGCGAATTTATCAACGTGAAAATCAACCAATTCTACGGCATTGAGATAAACGATTTTGCCGTGACGGTAGCCAAAACCGCCCTTTGGATTGCCGAAAGCCAAATGATTCGCGAAACCGAAACCATTTTGAGCCAAAATATTGATTTTCTGCCACTAACCACAAACGCCTTTATTGTTGAAGGCAACGCCCTGCGTATGGATTGGGCCACGCTGAAACCCATTGACACCGCCGCCGCGCCCATTGGCGGCCTGTTCAGCGGCTTCACCACCGAAACCGACGGCCAAACGCACCATTACGACTATATCATTGGTAATCCGCCATTTGTGGGGAAAAGTTACCAAACTGATGAACAAAAAGCCGATATGGCGGATGTTTTCAAAGACGTGAAAAATTATGGAAATCTTGATTTTGTGGCAAGTTGGTACAAAAAAGCCGCAGACCTGATTTATGGTACAACAACCCGTTGCGCATTTGTTTCTACCAATTCAATTTGTCAGGGTATTGCCGTTCCACCATTATGGAAATATATGTTTTCCAAAGATATAACAATTGATTTCGCGTGTCGCACATTCCGTTGGGATTCCGAATCGAACCAAAAGGCGCACGTGCATTGCGTAATTGTGGGATTCTCGTGTTGCAACGGTGGCGAAACCACCGTAGGGGCGAAAGATTTTTCGCCCCTACAGCGCCGTATTTTCAATGCCGACGGCACCGTTACCGATGCAAACAATATTAACGCATATCTTATTGATGCACCGAATATTATTGTTGAAGATAGGGCAACACCGCTTGCCGATGTTCCTGAAATGATTGTTGGTTCTTGTCCAACAGATGGCGGCGGATTCATTCTCACCGAAGAAGAGCGCGATGAATTTCTTGCAAAAGAGCCTGAATCAGCAAAATACATTCGTACATACATTGGCTCTGAAGAATTTATAAATGGAAAAGTTCGCTATTGTCTTTGGCTGAAAGACTGCCCTCCTGCCGAACTTATTAAAATGCCAATGGTGCTCGACCGTGTTGAAAAAGTGCGCGAGTTCCGCCTTGCAAGCAAAAAGGAACAAACTCGCAGACGAGCAGAAACGCCAACTCGTTTTGCCGAAGACCGCTATATTCCTGCAAAATCGTTGTTAATGCCAATGGTTTCGTCAGAAAACAGAAAATATGTTCCCATTGGCTTTATTTCAGACGAAGTTGTACCCAACAATAAATCTCTTTTTGTTCCAAATGCAGGTTTATTCATTTTCGGAATCTTAAATTCCGTTGTCCATATGTCGTGGATGCATATTGTAGCAGGTCGTTTAAAAAGTGATTTTAGTTATGGAACAACAACTGTTTACAACACATTTCCGTGGTGCAATCCAAATGATTCGCAAAAAACAGCAATCGAACATACTGCGCAAGCAATATTAGACGCACGTGAAAAATATGCAGATTGCACACTTGCGCAACTTTACGGCGATAAAGCGTACCTGTTCCCCGAATTGGTAAAAGCCCACCGTGCCAACGACGAAGCCGTGCTCGCCGCCTATGGCTGGCCGAAAGATTTGCAGGAATCGGAAATTGTTGAGCGGCTGTTTGGGCTGTACGAGACGATGGTTAACAAATAATTGCAAATCGTTGATATTGTGCATTGTAGAAACACGTCTCTACGTGTTCTATGCCGCGTCCTGTCGGGCGGAGAAATACCGAAATCCGCCTAAAAGGAGGAACTAAACAAAAAGTTTCGCCTTTCAGGTGAGAACCAAGCGATGGCATTTGCCGTAAGCCGCGCTACGCTTGCATTCGGCTATGATTATTATCGCCTTACAGGCGTTTATATAATCACTTAAAATTTCCCGCGCAGCGGCACCCGAAAACCATCATCCGCTTGCGGACAAACATCGGTTCAAATCGGGAAAAATCGGTTAGAGCAAAAGCACCTACGGGCAAAAATCTGTTATCGAGAAAAAACATCGGCTTACGCACTAACGACGGCAAATTGTTATACTTTTGGCGAAAAACCTACGAATGGCTGATTTGCAGACTATCAAGGCACCCATCAAGGCGGAAATGGACGAGTTTCAGCCCTTTTTCCGCAATTTTCTGCGTAGCGGCACGCGGCTGCTCGACCTGCTGCTTTTCTACGTGCAGAAGCAGAAAGGCAAGCAAATCAGGCCGATGCTGGTGTTCTTGACGGCCAAACTCTACGGACAGGTCAACGAGCACACCTACCACGCCGCCGCGCTCATCGAACTGATGCACACGGCTTCGCTCGTGCACGACGATGTGGTTGACGAGTCGGACAAGCGACGCGGATTCTGGTCGGTGAACGCCATCTGGAAGAACAAGGTGGCGGTGCTTCTGGGCGACTATCTGCTGGCCCGCGGCCTGCTGCTGGCGGTGAACAAAAGCGAGCATCGGCAACTCGAGATTGTGTCGCGCGCCGTTGAAGAGATGAGCGAAGGCGAACTGCTGCAAATTGAGAAGGCTCGGCACTTGAACATTGATAATCAGACATATTTCGATGTTATCCGCAAGAAAACGGCGGCGCTGATGATTGCCTGCACCACTGCTGGCGCCTGCTCGGTGGGTGCGGCCGAAGCCGATGTTGAGCGGATGGAACGGCTGGGCGAGTACATTGGCATCGCCTTCCAAATCCGCGACGATTTGTTTGATTATGAAGTAAATGGCATTTTCGGCAAGCCTGCGGGCAACGACCTTCGCGAACGCAAAATCACGCTTCCGCTGATTCACGCCCTGCAAAACAGCACGCCGAGCGAGCGCAGGCAGATGATAAAAATCCTGCGTCAGAAGGTGAAAACCGACGCCGACATCGATACGCTGATGAACTTTGTGCGCGGCCACGGCGGCATTGAGCACGCCCAAACGGTGATGACCGAATATGTTGAGAAGGCGAAGGCGGTGCTGGCCGAAACGCCCGACAACGCGGCCCGCCAATCGCTTATCGACCTGATTGACTACACAATATCGCGAAAGAAATGAAACGCTCACTGATTATTGCCGCCGCTGTTTTGGTTGCCATCGCTCTGGCAAGTTATTTTGCCGAAACGTTCGCCGCAAAACTCATTGTGATGCTCACTTTGGCGGCTGCGGCTGTTGTCGCTCTGCTGCTTCAGAAGCGGCAAAGCAAGAAGTCACTCGAAAGTCAGGCGACCTATTTTGACCTGAAAACCAATCTGTTAAAAACATCGCTCGACCCGCATTTTCTGTTCAACGCCATCAACTCGGTGTCGTACTCAATCCACAAAGACGACACGAACACGGCATCGGAAAACCTGGGCACGCTGTCGAAACTGATGCGCACATCGCTTGAAAACATCGGCAATTTCGGCCACGAACTGAGCACCGAAGTGAGTTTCATCAAGAACTATCTGGCGCTCGAAAAATTCAGGTTCAAAGAGCAGTTCGACTTCACTTTCAAGATGATGCCCTACGTGAACGATATGGCTAAAGTGCCGTCGTTCAGCATTTTCTGCCTTGTTGAGAACGCGCTGAAGAAGGGTGTGCTGTCAAGGCAGGAACCTGGCCACATTGCCCTGACCATCGACGAAGACAAGAACAACAACACGCTGGTGGTGACCGTGGCTGACGACGGACTTTTCCGCAACCCCAAAACCGATGCCGACCAACCGCATAACGTAAAGGTACTCAACGAGTTGATTACTCGTTTGAACGCCATCAACGACCAAAAAATCGCGATAAGTTATTCGGCAAAAGACAGAGTTGACGGCGAGCCGCGCGGATGCGTCGCAGAAATGCGTATTCCGCTGGATTTCAGTTATTTGCTCAAACCATCGGTTGACTGAACAACCATCACCTGCCGCCCCACTCGGCATTTCAGGCATTGTTTTTTCTGGCAGTAGCAGTTGGCCAACTCAATGAGCGCCTGGCTCTCGAGCGCGCATTTGGCTTTAATTCCGAACTTTTCCCACTGGCTGATAATGGTGTTACGCTCGGCGGGCACGTCTTCGAGCCACTGCAGGGCGCGGTCGGTGAGTTCGGTCTTGCCGATGCTCTTTCCGTAGTGGAACATAAACGGCACAAAAGCATTGATAACTAGCAGATTAAGCGATGCGTCGCCTAAATTCTTGTCTTTCCGCGCCGACGGTTTTTCAAAAACATAGTGCGTGAGCCAATAGTCGGAAACGCTTGTCGCGAAAAGGCGTTTCACATCATCAACAGATTGGCAATCAATTATTTTCGACAGCAGCGCCGACGATTTGCTGATGAGCGACGCCAACTGCGCAATGCGCACGGTGGGCAGATTGCCTGGCCGCATTCGGGCGAATTTCCACACGTGGCTCGGAATTGGCTCAAGCCGATATTTGATTTTCAAGTGGTTATACTCGCGTGCGAGCAGTTGCGTGTAGGCGTCGGCTGGCTCGGCTGGCAGCAGCCCCGCCTGACCGAAAAGCAGCGCTTCAACCTGCGTCAGGCTGTTTTTGTGGTGGGCAATCACGTTGAGCGGCAGCGACTGGGCGAGCATAAGAAAAGGCTGCGCATTTGTCTTAAAACCAAACGATTGCGCCACTGTGTAGTAGAACGATTCTTCCCAATTGTTCTGCGTGAGCCGCAGGTTTTCGGCAATAGCGGCCGTTTTGTTCTCGAGCCGTTCAACGGTCAGCGACTCGTACCACTGTTGCATCACAAACGGGTCGATATCAGCAATATACGACTGACACGGCAGCCAACGGTCGGTGCGCATCAGGAACTGGTAGCGCTCAAGCAGCGGTTGCGGGCAGCGGATTTCGGCGGCGGGAATGAGTTGCCCCGCCTGGCTGCGGATTTCGGCATCGTTCTGCCCCACCACGTGCAGCACAACGTTGTTGTAGTGGTCGTCAGTTTGGTGGCGGTGTCGCAGCCAATCGCTCGAGCGCAGGTGAATCTCAACATTCCCCGCCCAAACAGTCTGCCCGATGCGGATGCGCGCGTTGAAGAAATCGGGGCCCTGGTCGCGGTTGTGCAGTCCTGGATTCAGCACTTCGATGGTCTCGCCCGAGTAGAACTCAGTGAGCGGCATCTGATAAAGGCCGTTTTTCCAAAGGAAATGCAGAAAATCTTCGGACAT
>JAEEGK010021919.1_pt1 | contig 13465 bp, 12 predicted proteins | sample 8958771 | NCBI WGS metagenome assembly JAEEGK01 (sample SAMN16246547, study PRJNA631951) | gut metagenome | biome: gut microbiome; feature: rumen; material: SC-attached | host: Bos | place: Iran: Karaj | collected 2018-10 | reverse complement strand
TGCATAAGCTCGCCTCCAGCATCACTTTGGCGGCATAGCCGCTGATGCCAGCTTTTTCGGCCACTTCGGCTTCTGTCATGCCGTTGTCGCTGTTGCGCAGCATTTCCAAAATGCCGAACTTTTTCATCAAACGGGTCACTTGGAACACAATCGGTCCCCAGGCAATCCATTCGGCTTTGGCTTGCGCTTCACGGGCGGTCAGATGTTCTTTGCTGTATGCTTCTTTTAATGTAGGATTAAGGTACATAGATACTATTTCTGTTTAGCTAATTCATAACCGATTGAACCGAAGCATTCACTAATGCGATCTACAGGGGTGTAGTCGCAACCGCCTTTTTCATCATCAACTATCAAAGTGCAAACGACTTCGTTGGTGGCAATCTCTACTATTGTAATCATCGCATTGCATTTGAATTGCATTTGTCCCCAGTTACAGCCCATGCCCATGTTTTGGTCACAATCACCAACTTTTACGATGATACGATATTTTGCATCCGTATCGTTATTGTTGATTATTAATCCTTTGCTCTTATCATTGAAGGATTTGATGAATTCTGCTGTCGAACGTTCGACTCGTTCTTCATAATCTTCTCCACACCAATTTTTATAACTTTGATCTTTATCGAATGTAGCTTCGTTGTAATCAAATTCAACGACAGCGACTGCTTGTTCTTTGATGCAAGCTGCCGAGCCTGAAACAACTTTCACTTTAGCCATGGCTGTAAAACTCAACAGCAAGACCAATGTAGTTATCAATATTTTTTTCATGATGATAAATTTTAATGATTATAATTTTTTGATTATCAAAGCGCTATTAGTTCCACCAAAGCCGAAGGAATTGGAAAGGATGGTATTGAGTTTCTTTTCCGTCGTCTTGTTAACGATGTTGAGTCCTTCAGAATATTCGTCAGGGTGCTCGAAATTAATGTTCGGCGCGATGAAGCCGCCGTGCATCATGAGGATGCTGTAAACGATTTCGCTCGCGCCGGCCATCCAACACTCGTGCCCGGTCATCGACTTGGTCGAGGAAATGGGCGTTTGCGTTGGGCCGAAAAGCCGTTTCAAGGCCAAAGCCTCAAACATGTCGCCCTGGGGAGTGGAAGTGGCGTGAGCGTTCACATAGTCAATGTCGGCAACCTCAACGCCCGCTTCTTTCATGGCGCGGGTCATGGCACGGAAACAACCGTCCTCACTGGGTTGTGAGATGTGGCTTTCGCCGTTCGATGAGAAACCGTATCCACAAACTTCAGCCAAAATGGTTGCACCACGCGCCATAGCATGGTCATAGTCCTCAAGCACCAAGGCCGCTGCACCGCCACTAGGCACGAGGCCATCTCTGTCGCGGTCGAATGGACGTGATGCTTTTGTCGGATCGTCCACACGGGTTGAGAAGGCGCTGATGCCGTCGAAGCTACCCATGGAAAGGTAGTTGGTCTCTTGGGCACCACCACACAGCACCATGTCCTGTAAGCCATTGCGGATGAGCAGCGCACCCAAGCCGATAGAATGGGAGCCACTGGCACAGGCCGCGCTGATGGTCATGTTGATACCCTTCAGGTGGAAGATGGTGGAAAGGTTCATCGTCACGGTGGAGTTCATCGACTGAAAAATGGCCGCCGAGCCGACGAGGGTGGTGTCTTTCTTTTCCAAGATGGTCTCATGTGAATCGATAACCGCCTTGGCAGATGAGTCGTTACCGAACAACACACCCACTTCGTTTTCAAGCAAATAAGTATCGTCGACACCCGCTTGTTTGAAGGCTTCCAAAGTAGCCATGTAGGCATATTCGCCTTCTTCTGCCAGATACATGCGAAGCTTGCGGTCAAGGAGACCTTTCAACTGAGGTTTTTCAACAATGCCCGTCAAGGGAGAACGGTAGCCGTATTCGGTGCGTTGCGGGTCCATGCCGATGCCCGAACGGCCTTCGCGTAATGAGACCGTAACTTCTTCCTTGTTCTTTCCAAGACAGGACCAAATGCCCATGCCTGTGATGACAACTCTTCTCATGTATAAAGCCCTCCATTGATTGAAATGACTTGTCCTGTGATATATGCCGACTCGTCAGAAGCGAGGAAACTGGTCAGTGCAGCTACTTCTTCGGGCTTGCCGAAACGTCCTAATGGAATAAGTTTCTTCAACTCTGCCTCGTCGAGTTCCTTGGTCATGTCGGTGGCGATGAAGCCCGGAGCTATGGCGTTGACGGTCACTTTGCGGGCAGCCACTTCCTGCGCCAATGCCTTGGTGGCACCTATGAGGGCTGCCTTGGCGGCGGAATAATTGGTTTGTCCAGGCAAACCTTTCAGACCCGACAGCGAAGCCATGTTGATGATGCGGCCGTTGCGGTGGGTCATCATGTCTTTTAGCAAGCGGCGTGTGATGTAGAAGAAGCCGTTCAAAGTGGTGTCCAACACACGGCTCCACTGCTCTTCCTGCATGAAGATCATCAAGTTGTCTTGACGGATGCCCGCATTGTTGACCAACACGGAGATGTACTCGTCGGGATGGGCCTCCGACCAAGATGTCAGCGCATTTTCGATGGCTTGCGGTTCCGCGACATTGAAAGGCAACAACTCGCCTGTACCGCCAGCCTCTTGGACTTGTTTTAAGGTATCTTGAGCAGCCTCTTTGTTCGACTGGTAGTTAATGATGACAGCAAAACCGTCCTTGGCGAGACGCAAGGCAATGGCTTTGCCCAGACCGCGAGAGGCGCCCGTGATAAGTGCGTATTTCATTACTTCAATTTCAATGGGTTGGTTTTCAGATAGTTCTCAACAGCAGCGATTTCCTTATAGAACGGCGTGTCTTCAATGAAAAGCGGAATGATTTCGCGCACTTTGTCATAGATCTTGCGCGAAGTCGGACTCAATTTGTCGGCAATCTTTAGGCAGTCGGTGGCCTGTGCCAAGGCGATGTATTGGATGGCCATCACTTGGAAGCAGTTCTCCACCACTTGTTTGCAGAGCAAAGCGGAATTGGTGCCCATGCTGACAATGTCTTGGTTGTCGTTGTTGTTCGGGATGCTATGCACATAATTAGGCATGGCCAAGGTCTGACATTCGGCGGTCGTCGAAGTGGCCGTGAACTGACAAGCTTGCATTCCATAGTTCAGTCCCAGCGTTCCGAGGTTGAGGAAGGGCGGCAGGATGCCGTTAATGCGGTCGTGGAATAAATAATTGAGCTGACGTTCAGCGGTCATGCAGAGACGCACGAGTGCAATTTTCACCTTGTCTTCTTCCAGCGAAATATAGTCGCCGTGGAAGTTACCACCATGGTAGACATACTCCGTTTCTGGATCGACGATGGGGTTGTCGCAGGCCGAGTTGAGTTCATCCTCAAGGATTTGGCGCGTGTATTTCAACGTGTCATAAATGGGGCCAAGGATTTGCGGAGTGCAACGTAGCGAATAATAGGCCTGAACTTTGTGCTCAAAGACCTTTACATCGGAATGACCATAGTCGTAGAGCTCGTGGGCACGTTTCTTCAGGCATTGCGAACCTTCAGAGAGTTCGCGCATACGACGAGCCATCACTTGCTGGCCTTCGTGACGACGACAATTGTTTTCGCCTTCCGACATGTAATCATCGAAAGAAGAGGCGATTTCATTCATCCAAACGGCAGCAAGAGTGGCCCAATCGAGCAACGTCTCGGCATGGAACTGATTGATGACGCTGATGCCCGTCATTACAGATGTGCCGTTGGTGATGGAAAGACCTTCACGAATATGCATTTTCAGTGGGGTCAGCCCCAACTGATTCATCACTTCGGCGGCACTACGCCATTCGCCCTTGTAGTGGACCTCGCCCTCACCAATTAAGCACAAAGCGATGTGGGCCAACTGCACCAAGTCGCCGCTGGCACCCACGCTGCCATGCATGGGAATAAAGGGATATATCTCGTGATTGATGAACTCAACCAGCAGTTTAACCACATCGGTATGCACGCCCGAGCGGCATTGCAATACTGTACCCAAGCGAGCTATCATGGCCGACTTCACATAGATGTCGTCCAAAGGCTCGCCAGCGCCTGTGGAATGGCTGCGAATGATATTATATTGTAAATCAGTTAGATATTTGTCATCGACACGCCATTGCGCCATTGGTCCGAAGCCCGTATTGATGCCGTAGATGACTTTTTCGGCGGCGAAACGCTCCAAAAAACGGTAACAATCGTCAACGCGCCTTATCCACGTCTCGCAGATTTGCATCTTCTCTCCCGAATACAACAGCCTTTCTACTGCATCGAGTGTGATTCTATCGGTAAAAGTAATCATAATTTGCTTGCTTTTTAACAGCTTGCAAAATTATGAAAAAAACCCTTACAACTAAAAAATAATATTACAAGGTGGGCTTGTCAATAATACACAATATTCAAGTCCAGCCGTTTCTGTTGTAGCTGCTCGACCGACTTGGCGCGAACCTTGGTGTTGTAGATTTTTAGTTGTTTCAATGAGGCGATGCCTTCGATGGGCGATAGGCTGCGCACGTCGGTGTTGTTGACGAAGAGGTTCTCTAAACGCTGTAGGTTCGACAGCGGCTTCAACGATTTCACGGGCGTACCACCAGCGTTCAAAGTCATGAGGTTGTTCATCTTTGAGAGCGGTCCAAGGTCGGCGATTTGCGTGTTTTCGATGTTAAGCAATTCCAACATCGTGCTGCCTTCAATGGGCTTGAGGCTGCTGATGGGATTGTTTTGTGCATTGAGCTCCACAAGATATTCCTTGTTGGCCAATGGTGCGATGTCACGAACGCTTTGGTTGTTGATGGTCAGACGCTCGAGCCATAGGAAGTCCTTCAATGGCTCCAAACTAACGATGGGGAATTCTGTCCCGATTTCAAGTTCCTGTATGTCAATGACGCGCTGTAATTCGAGGGCGTTTGGGGTCTCGCTTTGGATGCCGATGGCGTTGCGGAAGATGGCTTGCCAAATAGGGTCAAGCTCGTTCCACCAGTTGGCCAATGCCTCGGTTTGGTAAATGACATGCACCTGTCGCTGATGTTCCTTCAGAGTCCTCACTTGCATATCACCGATGGTGGTGCTGTCGGCCACGATGACTTCAATGCTCTTGTCGTTGGCCAAAGGGGTGAGGTCGGTGACTGGTGTGCTGCTGATGTTGAGTTGCCGCAGATTGGTCATCTCTTTCAATGCATCGATGCTTTTGATATAAGTATGTTGAATGTCAAGCGATTCGAGGTCTGACAGACCTTGGATGGGTTGCAGGAAGTTGATTTCGGTGTTGGCGATGTTGAGCGAACGAAGGTTGGTCAAGCGGCTGACGGGAATTAGGTCTTGCAAGTGGCCATTACCCGACAAGTCGAGTTCCTGCATGTTGATGATTTGATGCAATTGTTCTGTTGTTGGATGCGTATCAATTTGTATCTGCTTGGAAAACACGGCTTGCCAGTAAATTGGGAGCTCGTTCCACCAGTTGACCAAGGTTTCGGTGTCATAAATGACCAGGGTGTAGCGATTTTCGTTGCTGAAAGCACTAGCTTCGGCAACACCGACGTTGGAGTGGTCGCAGTAGATTTTGCTCAAGCGGCGGTGGTTCTTCAAGGGTGTGAGGTCGCGTACAGCCGTGTTGCTGCAATACAATTCGCGAAGGTTCTCCAATTCACTCAAAGGTTGCAAGTTGCTGACGGGACTACCAGAAATGTTGAGGCTTTGCAGGTCTTTCAATGTGCCGACAGGCGTGAGGTCACGAACGGCAGTATTGCTGATGTCCAAGTTCTTGAGTAGTGGCAGGTCTTGCACGATGCCGATGTTCGGAATACGGGTGCCGCCAAGGTTCAAGGAAGTCAGGTTGGGGCAATTCTTTAGTCCGTTGACACGGCTGACTTGTGTTTCGGATAGGTTGATTTTCTGCAAGTTAGGTAGATAGGCCAAAACCGATAGGTCGTCAATAGTGGTGTTGGCCACTTCGAGCTCCTCAAGGGTGAGACAGTATTTGAGTGCGGAGAGGTCTTCTGCCAAGATGCCGTTGGCGCGTAAGGTCTTGAGTTTGTTGGCATTGCGCAAGGGTGTGATATCGTCAACCGAGGTGCCGCTAATGTCGAGCCAAGTGAGATCAGATAGTTCTCCCAAGGGTTCCACGCTGATGATTTCGGGAATGCCCGACAAATCAACACTTTGTTTTTGCGTGACCAATTTCAGCTTCGCATCAACATCTTTCAGACTATTCTCAAAAACATTATCATTAGCCACAAAGCCTGTAGTGGTAATCACGATTCTTTGCAACGGAATGCTATCGTAGAGCATAATATCGCCGCCCAACCTGTTTTTCCAGTTCATTGAGAGCGTGTTCCACCACTCGCGCAGGGCTTCTGCCTCATTGACTTTCGAGGTGTAGATGCTGGCAATCTTGAGGCTGCTGTTTTGTTTGTCGAGGTTGATTTCGACAAAGCGGTTGCGGATGTCGTCTATAGGCTCATCATTGATGGTCTTGGCCGTCAAATGGCGCGAAAGGGTGACCTTGAAAAACACACTGCCATCGTCACGGACGTTGTTAGCTATGCTTTGAACGTCAAACTTAAACACGGCCCATTTGAAGAAAAAGTCGATGTCCTTAAGGTAGGCCTGCACGTCCTTGTTGATGGGAGTCTTGCGATTCACGTCGAGGTCATCCTCCACCTGCACCTTGTCGTCGATGAAGATTTTGTTCCAACTTTCGGTGAACACAATGCCTTTCTCTTGGGCAGAGGTTGCACTGTCGCCGATGAAGTTAAGCGTTTCCTCAAGGTAGGTGATCATTTGGTTGATCTCGGTCTCATAACGGGCCACATCTTCTTTCGATAGCTTTTGGGCATGGCCACCAAAGGCAAAACCGAGTATAATGGCGCAGACTAATGCGATTCTTTTCATGGTTGGTAGAATTTGATGAGGTTGGTTTTTTCCTTTTCAGGTACATAGACGACGTTAGACATGAGCCAGCCAGAGTTGAGCCCCTTGCGGTCGAACCACGACACTTCAAAATACCAGTCCTTAATTTGGAAAACATGGAATTTCAAGCCGTCGACATGTTGGAAAACAAGGTTCCCTCGCTTTACTTCGTAGAAGAAAAGTGTCAGATAATCAGGCTGATAGTTCTTTGACGCGTAATAATCAATGACTTCAGGGTCTTGAAAAGCCTTGTAAATGTTCATAAAGTCGAGTTCGTGGCTCATGGGATGCAGGAAATGGCGTTCTTTCTCTGCAATCTCGCCTGTTGGAAACATCTTGTTGAATTCTGGGAAATAGATGTTGGTCAAGACCCATTTTGAGCCTACCCCTTCCTTTTCAACGGCCAAGATCAACAGGATGTTAACATCTCTTCCGTTGTATCGAAACGTGGCCGAAACCTCTGAATACCAACGTCCTCCAAGGAAAGTCATGAAGGTGGAATCGCCTTTGGTGACATCTTCGATGAAATAGCGTTGCAGTTCGGTTTGGGTGCCATAGCGTTCTTGGTCGAAGAGGATGGGCAGCGACTGTTTTCGCATCTTGGCGTTGCGGTATTTAGGATCGTTGGGATTGAGTTGGTTGCCGAATTGATCCTCTTCGTAGTTGAAGCGGCGCATAAATTGCCCCATCTGCTTGGTCATGGCGTACAACTCGGTTTCGTCCATCTTGAAGTCGCCAATGGTCTGGGCCATCGATGCCGAAGCCCAAAGCAAGCCTACTATCAGAAGCGCAATATTTTTAAGTCGAACTTTCATCCAACTCTAAACTCTAAACCCTAAACTCTAAACTCTAAACTACCTATCTGTCGTTTCCTTCACGCGCATGTCGCCAAGCAGCACGTCCCAGAAACCGATGGTACGGCCTCCGATTTGGGTTTCTTTGCGGCGCACATAGACGGTGATGTCTTTCTTCGTCGTGTCTTTATACACCAGGTTACCTTCTTTGTCGTATCCTCTGAAGGTCTGGAAGATGGTGATGACGCCGACGTAAGTGCCATCGGGCTGCCGTTGCAAGTCGCTGACATACTCGATGTTGTACCATTCAATCTCGACGCGGTCATAGTTCAGGCGCATCAGGTGCTCCAGGTACTTGCGGACGCGGTAGAAGGTGATTTGGTTGCTGTGAATCGAGGAAACACCAATTTCGGCATCGTTCATGAAGAGTTCTTCGGCGCGGTCGATGACGCGGTTGGCCTCGCTGAAGGGTGTGTCTTTCGAGCCAACGATTTTGATGTATTTGCTCAAGTCCCTGACCTTTTCCAAGGCGAGGCTGTCGATGGCTTGCTTACGTTCGAAGCTCAAGTCGTCTTGTGCCATGGCTGCGCCACTGATGCACAGGACTATCATTAAGGTTGCGATGATCTTATTCATTTTACTATGAGTTCAAGTTCGTTGATTTTTCCGCTGTTGTTGTATTTGATTTCGTGGACTTTGTGCCCCGCTTTCTTCTGGTCCTTCAAGTAGTTAAGGTACTTCTCGATGGTCGTGGGACGGTCGTAGTCGTTGAAGCCTGGGCTTTGGCTGATGATGATGAGTACGGGTACGTTGGGCGATTCAAACATGCCCAAGGTCTCGTTAATGGTGCGATTGGCCTGCGAGGCGTTGGTGGCTTGGGCAATGCTATTGAAGTTGTGGTCCAACACGGCATTGGTAGAAGTGGCTTTGTTGGTTTCCTCCATGGCGATGCGCTTCTGTTCTTCCATTTGGGCGCGCTCGCGGGCGAGTTTCTTCTCTACTTGGAAAATAAGGTCATCAACCTCGGCATTTTGCAGGTTCCAATCTTTGATGGTCTGTACGCGAGCCTCTTTTTCTTCGAGCGTCCAGAGGGTTTCGTCGTCGAGGATGGCGTTAAGGTCTTTTACGGCCTGCTCGACTTTAGATTTGTACTCCGCTTCGGCGGCTTCCTTGGCAAGTTTTTTCTTGCTCTTGCAACTGGTGGTACCTCCGAGGGTGATGAACACGGCCAAAAGTACCATGACGATGCTTGTGATTTTCGTTTTCATTGTTGAATGTATTTTATTTCTAATTTCACTTTCTGCTACAATAACTCTTCAATCTCCAATTAAATTGCAAAAGTAGTGTTTTTTTCCCGATTGTAAAGCGTTTTGTTTGTAAAAAAGCCAATTCATCCCAAGGGGAATCGTTTCAGAATCTTGTAGAACGGCCCGGTAGGTTGCAGAAAACTCTGGTAGTAGATGAGTTCCTTGACATCAGCGTGGAGATACGTCTTTTGCTCAATGCCGTTGTAGATTTGTTGAAACAACTTCTTGTCGACCAACGACTTGATGCGGCAAACGGTGAGGTGAGGCACGAAGTTTTGGCGGTCACGTAGATAGCCAAGGTCATCGAAGGTGTCGAGTACGTCGGCCTCAAGGTCATAGAGGGCTTGTGGTGTGTTGTTCATGCCGAGCCAAAGCACACGCGGTGTGCCGTTGCTGCCAAAGATGCCCGTGCGGTCGAAGTCAAGGGTAAAAGGTTTATGCCGTTTTGCCATCTTAAGGCATGACTCGTTGATGGCGGGGATGTCCAAGTCCTCGGTCTGTCCGATGAACTTCAGTGTAAGGTGTATTTGGTTGGTTTTCACATAGTTGATATAACGCTCGTGCTGAAGGTTTTTCTTCAGACGTTCTACCATTGCGGGAAAATCAGTACCGCAAGGGATGGAGATGGCTAAAAAGGTACGTTTCATGGTAATCAGATTTTCACAATTTTTCCTTCACGAACAACGGGAATGGTAGCGACACAATTCGTTTCTAAGCAGAATTGGATGTCATCGTAAAAGCCCAACGTGAATAATCGTTTCAAATGATAGCAGCCCGCCAAGGCTTTGAATAGATTTGGCTGGTTTTCAAGGTAATAATGATGTAGCAGGAGGCCAAAATCATCCGTTTCGACCTCGGTTTTCTGTTTCAACAATTCAATCAACATACCCGCACAGAGACCGTCGTCCAAGGAGAAACGGCCTTCCGTCCCTGCACAGACAACTATCACGTCAATGCAAGCGAATTGTGGCAATCCAGGTAAATTACCGTGTCTCTGGATTGCTTCGTCGTTCCTCCTCGCAATGAGAGAGGCGACTGCCTCCGCGTTTCTGAAGCAGGCCAAAAGCACTTCGTCGGCACCTTTTATATTATTAATCGCGTTAGTACCATTGGTGGTAGTGAGAATGATAGTCTTGCTTTCGATGGTATTTTTCTTGTATTCCAACGGCGAGTTGCCCAAGTCGAAGCCCTCGATTTTCAGGGCATTACGCTCCCCGCCACGAAGCGTGTTGGCGGCATCGGAACGGGAATATAGATCTTGCGCTTCTTCCACCGACTTCACGGGGATGACTTCACGCGCCCCGTTGACCAAGGCCGTGGTGATGACGCTTGTCGCCCGCAAGACATCAATCACAATGGCGGTTTTTCCACTGAAATCAAAGCCTTGGGCTTGCTGGGCGGTTGGTATGACTTGAATAATCATATTCCGAGTGAGATATTCAGTCCCTTCGCCGTCCGTACCAAGTCGCTGTCGATAGTGACGAGATTGGGCTTGGAGATGGCTTCCTTGAGCGACACAGCCACCAAGTCGGGATGATGATAAGCCACCATCTGTCCGAACTGCTTGTTGAGCACCATCTCGAAGGCCTTCACGCCAAACTCGGCGGACAAAACGCGGTCGTAGGCAATCGGCACGCCGCCGCGCTGCAGGTGACCGAGCGTGGTTTCGCGCATGTCGTGGGTGAAGCCCGCCGCTTTCATCTCCTCGATGAAACGACGACCGATACCGCCCAACTTCTTGTTCTCGTAGCCGACCTCGGTGCTGATTTCATACACCTGTTGGCCGTCCTTCGGGCGTGCGCCTTCCGAAGCCACCACCACGGCAAAGCCACGGTCGTGGTTAAAACGATGTTCCAAACGCTCCTTCACGATGTTGATGTCGTAAGGAAACTCGGGTAAGAGGCACACTTCGGCACCGCCAGCAATGGCAGAATGTAAGGCAATCCAGCCTGCGTCGCGGCCCATGACTTCTAGGACGAAAACACGGTTGTGCGATGCCGCTGTTGTGACGAGCTTATCCACCGCCTCGGTGGCAATCTGCACGGCGGTTTGGAAACCGAAGGTGCATTCCGTTGAGGACAGGTCGTTGTCGATGGTTTTGGGTACGCCGATGATGTTCAGGCCCTTCTCGTAGAGTTTTTGTGAAATACGCTGTGAGCCGTCGCCACCAATGCTTATCACCGCGTCAATGCCCATGTATTGCAGCTTGCGAAGCATTTCGTCAGAGCGGTCAACCGTCGTCCAAGTGCCGTCATTGTTTTTTACTGGCCAACTGAACGGGCCGCCCTTATTAGTAGTCTCGATGATGGTGCCGCCACGGAAGTGGATGCCGCGCACCGACTCTGGCGTAAGCCTGACAACCTCGGTGGGTTCCCAAAGGATGCCGTTGTAGGCTTGTATGCTACCGAGCACTTCCCATTCTTTCTCTTGGGCGGCTCTCTTGACGATGGCGCGAATCACGGCGTTCAAGCCTGGGCAATCGCCGCCACCAGTAAGGACTAATACTCTTTTCATATACAAATTGTTGTTTTAGATTTAGTTTCGTTGATTGTTTTGCATTTCAAGATCATTCCTAATGATATTGGGTTTATAAATGTTTCTATTTTGCTAGGTTAAATGCTTCCGACAACTCTTGCATCTGGGTGTCGCTCATGCCTTCAGGCTCGAAACCCATGCTACGAGCACTCATGTAGATTTGCGCGGCCTTGTTGAGCACATCCACTTGGTCGAAGGCCGACATGATGTCGGTGTCGACGGCAAATACGCCGTGCTTTTCCCACATCACCACATTGTAATTGTCATCGAGAGTGCGGATGGTGGCCTCGGCCAAAGCGACACTTCCAGGCAGCATATATGGCACGATGCCAAGACCTTTAGGACAGAAAGCCCGCGTTTCAGGAATCATCGACCAAAGGATTTTGGTAAGTATGTCCTTTCCCAAAAATGGGCGATGATGTGTCATGGCCACCAACTCAATGGGATGCGTGTGCAAGGAAGCTTTATAGGAAGAACCTTTGGCCATCAGATAATTATGTACGCTTAAATGCGAGGGCAACTCCGAGGTAGGCATCACAAGATGGTCGGCGATGATTTCATAATGGGCGCAATCGTCAAGGATGCGGATGATGGAGCCGTTGTCCATAGGCCAGCGGGCAAGGTCGCGCATGCGGCGGTTGGTGCCTTTGCAGTAAAAATAGCAGCCTTTTAGGTGGGGCAGGGTGGTTCCGATGGCAATTGGAGTTGACAGTTGATAGTTGAGAGTTGATAGTTGAGAGTTGAGGCAATCGGTGACGTTCACGACAATATTGCCGCCGTTGCGCTCGCCCCAGCCCTTCTGCCAGAGGTAGCCGGCCACTTCCGCGACTTGCTCGATGCGGTGTTTCAGTTCGGGGTTGTTGTCTAGTATACTTTTCATTTCAGTTTTTTTTGACACGGGACGCGGGACATTGGGACACGGGACAATCAAATGTCTCGCGTCTTGCAGTCTCATGTTTCGCGTCCTTTAATAATCGTCTCCATAGCGTTCTTTTGTTATTTGGTTAAGCGACTTGCCTCGGGTGTTGGGGCAGCCGATGACACCCACAATCAATGAAATCAGCAGCAATCCGATCATGCAATAGGCGGCTATGGTGAAACCTTCGCCGTTTTCGCCGTAAATGAAGGTGAAGATGAGTCCCCACACCGCCGAGAGGCCACGGACGACAAAGAACATCAGTCCTTGTGCGCCGGCGCGGAACTTGGCAGGGAACAACTCCGATCCCCACAGGGCGTAGAAGATCTGCACCGACATGCCGCCTTCGATGCCCCATAGGATGGTGAACAGCCAGAGTCCTGCAGTGCCATTTACCCCGACGGCCACAATGATGACCCACGCGCTGATGGCGAAGAGCAGACCTAAGATGTAAATCAGCTTATGGCTGGTCCTGTCGATGACCTTGGAGAGCAGGAAAGTAACGAACACGATGATGGCCCATTGGATGCAGTTCAACAAATTGGCTTGTTCGTTAGTCACGCCGCCTGCCGTCTCATAGATATGCGGTTGGAAGAAGCCCAAGACTGAGGCCACGAGGTTCCAGGTGAGGTAGATGGCGGCGAGGAAACAGGCGGTCTTGAGAGCGGTTTTGTTGGAGAACAAGACCTTGAAAGCATGCCAAAGCCCCGTGTCTTCGCCTTTGGCCTTGGCGGTCTCCTGGCTGGCTTTCCAATCGCTGCTTTCGTCGAGTTTGCGTTGCAGGTTCCATGCGATGAAAGCCACAACCAACAACGAGAAGAAGACGATGCGCGAACTGAACACGTTGACGGCCTCTGTGGACAAGCCGTCGCCGCCAAAGGTGTGCGCGATGCGTTCCACCCAACCGAACAGATAGCCGTCGGGGGCGAAGAACATACCTAGCAGCAGGATGATCATCGGGCCGAAGCCCCACGACATCTGGGAGATGCAGATGTTGCGGCCGCGTTTGTCGTTTTCCGAGCTCTCGGAGATGTAGG
>JAEEGK010021918.1_pt1 | contig 13465 bp, 11 predicted proteins | sample 8958771 | NCBI WGS metagenome assembly JAEEGK01 (sample SAMN16246547, study PRJNA631951) | gut metagenome | biome: gut microbiome; feature: rumen; material: SC-attached | host: Bos | place: Iran: Karaj | collected 2018-10 | reverse complement strand
TCTGCTGCTTTTTCAAGTCCATCTTTTGTTTCCTTCTTGTCATCAACAACAGCTTTCACGATAATTACTATTACGGCTATGACAACAACACCGGCGATAATGCCAATGGTCCACGTCATTTCCTCAAGCGAGCCTCCGGCGATTAAAGAAAAAAAGGTCAGCAACAAGACTGGCGTAACGCTTTTAAGTACTCTTTTCATTGTGCAAAGAATAATAAAGAATATATAGCAGGACAGGGATTAACAAACAAATTAAATCTCCAAAGTCAAAAGTTCCTGGAATTATATGCCATATTTGCAAAACTTCAAATAAGATGGCAATTGCCGGAAGGCATAATGCCCAAATAAGTTTGTTCTCGACTACAAGCGCATTTGCGGCTAACAGATATGATGTCACCCACAAGCCATTAGGTAAGCAATACTCGATAAATTCGGGCAGCTTAAAATTAGCGCCTCTTCCACGAACCCAGTTGACAAGGCCATCCATATTCAAAGTTGAGAACCACCGGAACATAACCAGCTTGTCAGTTCTATAGGCCACATAAATATATCCTCCAGCTATCAATAGTATTGCTGAGAGAATCAATTGTGAGGCCTTTGGACTCATGTCACATATGCCGCATCTGGGCTGTATCAAATTGTCAAAAACCCAAAAAAGGTAGGTAATATAACCACAAATATACTGATTTTCTGCCAGAACCTAAAACGTAACGGTCTGAATAGGAGCAGGACTAGCGAAATAACAAGGAATAAAGATGCATCCATATATTGCCCTAAGGAGGCTTCTCGATCAAAGACTCTTTAATATTCTCCACTCCCCAAAATTCTAGGTCTAGCTCATCAATTAGAGTTTCCAGCTCGTCTTGGTAATCTGGATCGATGTACCTGGCGGCCTTGAGGAAGGCGACGCAGTGTTTCTTGACCGATTCCAAAAGCTTCTTAGAGAAGGAATCAAATGTAGCCCAATAGAATGGGAATTCGATATTTGGAATTCCAATGTTTAGTAGCAAGCCCCCGATATCTACTTGATAATCCGAAAATTATTTCGTAAATTAGCATAGCAATTGAGTGAGGACTCTCCTCCTCAAACATTTCCCTTTTTTATTAACATACCGGCAGCGGGGCCTATCCCGACAGGCTGCCAACGTGAGAGGCAGCAGGAAGGTTTTGGAACCGCAGAAGGTAACAAAACAAACAATCTATGCTTTACGATTTATTTGCGGATTTCTATGCGAAATCAAGCGACCGCACGCCTATTTATGTGTGCGAAATGGGCACCTATTCGCCCAAGACAATCAACGAAATGGAATCACTCGGATTCCAAGTAGATCCTTCCAGCACTCAAGGATATTTGGACTACATTAAAGACGCAACAGAAGAGGATGTGATGGAACTGTCGCAACCAGGGTTCATTTGTGAGATATTCGATGTTCTTGAAACCGACTTTGAAGTAATCAAAATTAGAGCCCAGGAGGTTGAAGTAATAGACGATGATGGTAATCACCCCATAAAAGGAACCATGCTTACCAACGCTTTTGTTTGTCACAGCGATAACGAGCCTTTCAGCCTCGTGGACTTTTACGACAACAAAGACTTCCCGCCTACTTCGGAGGCCCTCTTGTTCTCTTTGCCTGTCTTTTGGCTCAAAAAGCATTTCAACGCGCAAACTATGATGCTGGCACTGGAATGTCTAATAGAACTTGATAAGGAGAAAAAGTGGTCGCATGAGGATATGAAAGACTTCTTTACCCAGGCCGTCCTTTTGGAAGTAGACGAACAGAAGAAGCCGGAGGTTATGAAACAATTAAGTCAAGGTTATCCTCTTTGGAAGGTGGCTGAGGCGGTTGTTAGGGAAAGAATAGAAGGGTGATAATCAGAGATTAAAAACGAGGCTTTTATTTCTTTCGGAAAAACACTAAATTTGTGAATCACAAGTTCCGATAATCCACCATTATTTGAATTATGACACCTGAAGAGAAAGCGCGTGTACACATAGACCAGATGTTCAGCGACGCCGGATGGAAGGTCGTTTCAAGAGATGAGTATTCTCCCACTCTCTCTGCTGCCGCTATTAAGGAAGGTATTTTGAAAGGAGGGAAAGAAGCGGACTATCTTTTGTTCATCAACGGAAAAGCCGTTGGTGTGTTGGAGGCAAAAAAGGCCTCTACGAATGTGTCTTCTGAAAGAGTCATAGATCAAGCGGAAGGATATACTCAGAAATTGACCAAGTATTATCAGTTCTACGCAAAGCCACTCCCAATAGTGTACGTTTCTAACGGTCAGGTCACATTGTTTCGTGATAGTGATGGTAGTTATATTCCGGTCGGGAGTATCCATACGCCCAAAGAAATCTGCAAGATGCTGGGTATTGAGGATGAATTTGCCGGACTGCCTACGTTGAAAAAGAAAGGTTTGCGTGATTGTCAATATGAGGCTATTACTGAACTAGAGAAGAGTTTTCGCGCCGGTCAAAAAAGGGCTTATATGGTGTTAGCGACCGGGGCTGGAAAAACATACACAGCGTGCATGGCTTCCTATCGTTTCCTTTCATACACACCCATACGCAGGGTTTTGTTCCTGGTGGACAGGAATAATCTTGGGAAGCAGGCCGAGGATGAATTCGGGAAGTTCAAACTTACAGAAACCGGGGATGCATTCAATACCATTTTCACGGTAAACCGGCTTAAGAGCCAGGCGATTCCCAAGGATTCTAATGTCGTTATTTCTACCATCCAGAGGCTGTTTTCGCTCTTGAAGGGCGAAGACATAGAGGAATCCGATGATGACGAGAATTACGACGGAGATGAAACTCCAACACCCGCTGTAACTCTTCCGGACAATCCCACGTTACCCAAGGATTTCTTTGACCTCATCATTGTTGATGAATGCCATCGTTCAATATATGGTTCTTGGCGCTCTGTATTGGAGTATTTCTCGTCGGCCCGTATCATTGGCCTTACTGCCACACCAGCTCCGGAGACAGAGGCGTTCTTCAACAACAATCGTGTAATTAACTATACTCTTGAACGTTCTATCGCTGATGGCGTGAATGTGGACTACCGTGTTTACCGAATTAAAACAAAAGCAACGGAAGATGGCGGCGCCATTCGCGATGGAGAAAATATCAAGCAGATCACACGCTATACCGGGAAAGTAGAGAACGTTAAGAATAGCGGAGAAAAGACGTATACTGGTAACGAACTCAATAGGAGTATCGTCAATCCTTCGCAGATCAAGCTTGTGCTGGAGACTTACCGTGATGCTGTGTATACGGAGATGTTCAACGACCCGCAGCGTGAACCTAATCTGGATTATCTTCCCAAGACGTTAATTTTCGCCCTAAACGATGCTCATGCGAGTAATATCGTCAAAATTGCCAAGGAAGTCTTTGGGAAGGAGAATGATCCGCAGTTCGTTCAAAAGATTACGTATTCGGCCGGGAATAGCAATGAACTTATCCGCCATTTTCGCAACGATAAGGAATTCCGCATAGCCGTAACTGTTACGCTTGTCGCTACCGGAACGGATGTTAAGCCCATTGAGGTTGTGATGTTTATGAGGGACATAGAGTCCAATTCTCTTTACACCCAAATGAAAGGTCGTGGGGTTAGAACGATTGGTGATGAGCAGCTTAGGATAGTTACGCCTAACGCTATCAGCAAAGACCTTTTCTTCTTGGTCGATGCCGTCGGCGTAACTGAGCACGAAATGAAGGAAACCCGCCCTGGAACAGATCCAAAGCCTGCAACGATGTCTTTAAAAGAGTTGTTGGAACGCATTACGCATGGCTATGTGGATGACGAGTACTTGAAGATTCTGGCCAGCAGGCTTTCCCGTATCCACAACAAGTCGGATGAAAAGCAGCGTGAGAAGTTCAGGGAACTCGCTGGGGACGACATGAAAGAAATAGCGTCCCGGATTTATGAAGCTCTTGCCGCCAATACACTTCCTCCGTTTGTTGACATCAACGAACCGAACAACGAAAGGAAGGCCCTCGTTGCCTCATTGGCCAACCATCCCGATGCCAGAAACTACCTGCTTATTTTAAATGCCGGATTCGTAAAGATTCTTATCCCTGGCGAAGACGAGTTGGTCTCAAAAGGATTCTCCATTGAAGAAGCCTCCCTGACTACCGCTGCATTTGAGAAATACGTATTCGACCATAAGGATGAAATGGAGGCACTCCGTATCATATACAACAACCAGGGTGAGCCAATCACATATTCCATGCTGAAGGAGCTTGACACGCAGCTGCGCTATTATAACGCAAAATTTAACCCGGCCCTCCTATGGAACAGCTATGCTATTGTACGCCCCGCTGATGTGGTTAAATTCACCACAAAAGACGAAAAAGAAGCATTGACCAATGTCATTCAGTTGGTTCGCTTTGCTTTCAAGCATATCCCGAGGTTAGAAAGCCTCAGAGGTGAGGCGGCCAAGTTTTTTAACCTATGGTGTGGTCAGTCTTGGCGTGGCTTTACCGAAAAGCAAAACGAGCTTCTTGGACAAATAGTGAACTACATTGTATCAAATGGCGCTTGTACCATTGAAGACATAAAGGAAGAAGACAAAACACAAGCCGGGCAGCTTGTGATGGCATTTGGAGGAATTGATGCGGCTAATGTAGCCCTGTCCTCTTTGTCCCAATTCATGATTTACAGAAAAACAGCATAATTCATTATGGCCAAGCAGTCTACAGAACAGACATTAATCAATAAAGTGTGGAAGGTCGCCGATGTCCTTGCCGGACAAGGCGTGGGTTTCACGGATTACATCACCCAGCTTACTTACCTCCTCTTCCTGAAAATGGATGACGAGAACATGAAAATGTTTGGGGAGAAATCCGCCATTCCGGAGGGTTACCGCTGGGAGGATTTGATTAATCTGGATGGTCTAGACCTGATTAACCAGTATGAAAAGACCTTGAAGGTTCTCAGTGAGCAGGAGAATCTTATCGGCACCATTTATACCAAGGCTCAGAACAAGATTGACAAGCCGGTCTATCTCCAGAAGGTTATTTCACTCATCAATGAGGAAACCTGGCTGGTAATGGATGGCGATGTCAAGGGGGCTATCTATGAGAACATTCTGGAGAAGAATGGCAAAGATAAGAAGAGCGGTGCAGGACAGTATTTCACCCCGCGTTCCCTTATCAAGGCGATGGTCGATGTGATCCGTCCGCAGATAGGCGAGACTGTTGCTGATCCTGCCTGCGGAACAGGAGGCTTCCTCCTGACCGCATACGACTTTATGAAGGATCAGTCTGCAGATAAGGAGAAACGCCGTTTTCTCCGCGAAGAGGCGCTCCACGGCATTGACAACACCCCTCTTGTAGTCACGCTGGCTTCCATGAATCTTTATCTCCATGGTATCGGCACAGACCGTAGCCCGATTGAGTGTAAGGACTCCCTGGAAAGCGAACCGTCGACACTGGTTGACGTTATCCTGGCAAATCCGCCGTTTGGCACCCGTCCAGCGGGTTCCGTGGACGTCAACCGTCCGGACTTTTATGTAGAGACGAAGAACAACCAGCTGAACTTCCTGCAGCATATGATGATTATGCTGAAAAACGGCGGTCGGGCTGCCGTGGTGCTCCCGGATAACGTCCTGTTTGAGGGCGGCGCCGGCGAGGTTATCCGCAAGAAGCTCCTATCCGACTTCAATCTGCATACGATTCTTCGCCTGCCCACGGGAATCTTCTACGCCCAGGGCGTCAAGGCGAATGTTCTCTTCTTCAAGAAGGGCGAAAAGACGAAGGATATCTGGTTCTACGACTACCGCACCGGCATTAAGCACACGTTGGCCAACAACACCATGGAGCGCCATCATCTGGATGACTTCGTGGCCTGCTACAATGCCGATATTATCAATGCTCGTAAGGAGACCTGGGACGCGGAGACCAATCCCAACGGTCGCTGGCGCAAGTATCCCGTGAAAGATATTTTGGAGAGGGACAAAACCAGTCTGGATATTACTTGGATTAAGTTCCAGGATGATACGGATTACACTCTTGCCGAGCTGGTATCTTCGATTGAGGACAAGAGCAACAAGATTGCCGAGGCGGTTTCCAAACTGAAAGAACTCATAGCTGGAATCGAGGAATAATGGATACGAAGAAACTGCGTCAGAAGATTCTTGATCTCGCCATTCACGGGAAGTTGGTTCCCCAGGACCCGAATGACGAGCCCGCGTCCGTGCTCCTCGAACGCATTCGCAAAGAGAAGGAACAGCTCATAAAAGAAGGCAAGATTAAGGCCCCCAAGAAGTCCAAAACTGCTGGTGATACGTCCCATTATCCGAAGAAAGGGCCTTGGGAGTTGCCGGATGGATGGGCGTGGTGCAATCTAAAAGATGTTTGCCATATAGCAGGTAGAATCGGTTTTCGTGGATATACAAAGGCCGATCTGGTAAAAAGTGATGGGGCAATAACACTCAGCCCTTCAAACATCATAAATGACGGGACAGACTACTCACATTGTACTTACATATCGTGGGCGAAGTATGAAGAATCCCCTGAAATAATGGTCGAAATTGGAGATGTTCTTCTTGTCAAAACGGGGTCTTCTTATGGGAAGGCAGCATTGGTTACAACGTTGCCGAGGCCAGCAACAATCAACCCACAATTAGTTGTACTCAAAAATATCCGGATAGATCATCGATTCTTAACATTTGTTCTTCAAAGTGCTTATGTTAGAAAGCGCTACGAAGCATTTGTCCTTGGGACCGCTATTCCAACATTCACGCAAGAAGCCTTGGGTAACATGCTCATTCCGCTACCTCCCATTGAAGCGCAAAGGAGAATTGCTAATCAAATTGAGGGCTACTACCAAATAGGATCCTCTATCGATTCTAGTCGGAGATATATTGAAGATGCTATTCTCAGCGCAAAAGCGCGAATACTTGACCTGGCCATTCATGGGAAACTGGTTCCACAGGATCCTTCTGATGAACCTGCAATTGAGTTGTTGAAACGTATTAATCCTGCCTTCCAACCTTCTGATAACCTCCATTATGAGGGCATTCTTCCATCTGGATGGACAATATGCTGCCTAGAGGATGTTCTGGATTATGAACAGCCTCAGGCGTACATAGTAAACTCAACCGATTACTCGGATGACTACAGGACTCCAGTTCTTACCCCAGGAAAGTCGTTCGTTTTGGGATACACAAATGAATTGTCTGGCATCTGCAATCTCCTTCCCGTTATTATCTTCGACGATTTTACCACAGAATCCAAATACGTTGACTTCCCATTTAAGGTTAAGTCATCCGCAATGAAGATCCTCCGTGCGCGAGGAGAGATAAATCTTAAATATGTAGCTATTTTTATGAGCATCACGCGGCTTGTCGGCGATACTCATAAAAGGTATTGGATTTCAGAGTATTCAAAAATACCAATTCCAATCCCTCCGTTACGTGAGCAAGGAAGAATAGTTCTTGCCGCAAAACATCTTCTCAACCAACTTGATAACCTAATTGCATGTATTAGCGACAATTAGCGAAACGGATTGATTTAATTCGGCGAGTCTTGATAGGATTCTTTGTTGTTCCTCAGACGGAGGTATCATCACCGTCAGTCCCAGTATATCCTCACGGGAGATTCCCGGGATAATCCCTCTTGCAGCCTTTTTGAGGGTTTCAATTGATGCCTTTATGATGATTCCGAGATAGTCCGGGAGTATATATTGAGGTGCTTTGCTCCTAATTGCCATAAACTGCCTTGCAATATGGAGATTACCCATAGTATTTAGAACGACTTCGCCGACTGTCCCTTTGCAGGATAATAAAACATCCCCTTCCTTTGAGATGACTTCTGGGGTTTCAGTCCAGCGATAGATATTGATGCAGCCCTTATCTATGCAGCTGGCTCCAACTAGATAAGGCACACCATATCCTTCGAAGTTGCATCGAGAGTTATCCAAGTCCCTGCCTGAAAATAGCTCGATAATACTCTTCATTTGCGTTACTGCCCATCCGCTTGGGCAGTCTAAATAATGGAGGTTATGTGAAGGTTGGAAGGCCGGATTAATACGTTTCAACAACTCAATTGCAGGTTCATCAGAAGGATTCTGTGGAACCAGTTTCCCATGAATGGCCAATTCAAGGATACTTGATTTTGCTGCATCTACTGAATGTGCTAGATCTCCCTGAAGTGCATCTATTCCGGATACGACAGTAAAGAGAGCATCAACTCTTTCAATAATCCTTTTCTGCTCTTCCTTGGGCGGAATTGGAATAGGCATTGATAGGAAAACGTCCGTGAGAAGATTATGCAAGCCTGTTGTCTGGGTTTGCATCTGTTTCATGTCGCCTCGCCGATACTTTTGTTGAAGTACGTAATAAAGGTACTTCGGCAACACCGAACGTTTATCTATTAGGCGTAAAGACATCGTAAAATTACTGAAAGAGTATTTTCGACTCTCACCATTATATAGAATCGAACGACCAACTGGGTAATTATCGCTCCCCCCAGATTTTTCGACAATAATATCTCCGTCGTCAAGATAGCGTTTTTCGAAAGAACGGGATTCCACATCAATGTATTCAATCTTAGAATAATCTAAAGTAAATTCTTTTGTGAAGTTTGCATTTCGAATAACGCCAATTGTTTCCAGAGGGCCTTTAACACCTTTCCATAAACCATTAATGGTTGTACATAAAGAATCCAAGTCAGTAATAATCCATCCCTTTGGCAGATTCTCCTTCGGATAATGGGACTTACGTGCTATTACTTTGCAACCATATACAATTATCAATTGTTTATGGTACAAAAGTTTCAAACGTTTTTGGAGAAGTCAGACTTGTCCGAAAACACCGTCGTATCCTATGTGTGGACGGTCAATCATTTTCTCACAAACTATGGCGAAATAAAAAAGGAAAACCTCTTGGCTTACAAGGGCTTTCTCTTGGAGCATTTCAGACCACAGACAGTCAACTTGCGCTTGCAGGGACTCAACAAGTATCTTGAGTTTATCCGGCGCGATAAACTTAAGATGAAGTTCGTTAAAGAACAACAAAAGAATTATCTCGAAAATGTCATTAGTGATGCCGACTACAAGTTTCTCAAAAGGAAACTCAAATCTGATGGTCACACTGAATGGTACTTTGTCGTCTGGTTTATGGGCGCAACTGGCGCCAGAATCAGCGAGCTATTGAAGATTAAAGCAGAGCACGTAGAAGTGGGATATCTTGATTTATATTCAAAAGGCGGAAAGATTCGGCGCCTCTATATTCCCAAAAAACTGAGGAATGAGGCCTCGGAATGGCTTGAAGGTGAAGGCGTTTTCTCGGGATATATCTTCAAGAATCGATATGGTGGAGTTATTTCAGCACGAGGCATAGCTCAACAACTGAAGCATTTTGCTATTGAGTATGGAATAGATCCCAAGGTCGTTTATCCTCATTCTTTCCGACATCGTTTCGCTAAGAATTTCTTAGACAAGTACAACGATATCGCTTTCCTCGCTGACTTGATGGGACATGAGAGTATCGAGACAACAAGAATCTATCTTCGCCGGACTGCCACAGAACAGCAACAGCTCGTAGATAAAATTGTTACGTGGTAAAGCCCTAATTGAGGCCTGCTACTATTTCATCAAGTACATTGTAGTAGGCCTTTACCACTTCCACAATCCTCTTCTGCTCTTTGATAGGTGGGAAAGGCAAAACAAGAGATCTAAATACTTGCCCGGTAAAATGCTTAATGGTGACACCTTTACAAACATCATCTATGATTCCGCGGTCTTTATAATTACGTAGAACAAAAAGAAAGAATTCCGGACATATATCATGAGATTTGAATCTGACGCGATGTAGGGCGTTTTGGTAGTATATTTCTCTATTCTCCATCCATATTGCGGAACGGCCAACGTCACCGCCTTCACATACAAGCAAATCACCAGGTTGAATGGTAAATCGTGTTTTCTCAGATGGTGTAATACGGATCGTCTTGATGGTTGATAAATCGAAAGCATCCCATTTAACATTGAGCGCACACAAATATGGTTTTTCTTCACCAGTATTCTTGAGCCTGTCTAGCGTTTTCCCAAGTTCAACTGACGCAATGTCTTGAATATGACACAATTGCCATCCTGTTGGAATGATTGCTCCATAATGGAGGTTATCAGAAGGTCTGAAATCCGGATTTATTCGCTTCAGTAGCTCAATCGCGGACTCATCGGAAGGGTCTTGAGGGACCAGTTTGCCGTGGATAGCGAGGTCAAGGACTTTTTCTTTTGTCTTCCTAATACAGCCTTCTATTTGTTCCTTTTTTGAGTCCAGACCATCAATAATCGCATTTGCTTTACGAACAGTCGAGACTATACGTTCTTGCTCATTCTGCGGAGGAATTGGAAGGAGGACACCTAGCAATAGTTCTCGCTTGAGGCCAGGGATCAACCCATTAGCTTGAGATACAATTGACGGGACGCACCAATCAATTAGAATCCGCATAAAGTCAGATGAAACAATATCATGCTGAATCCTGACAGCTTGTATCTGCCTAGCGATATGCACAATTCCCAAATCATTAACGGCAATTTTTCCGACACCTGCGCCTTTGCATACAACCAGAACATCACCTTTTTGCGATAGTATAGACGGATATTCAGTCCATCTGTTTATTCTGAGACATCCATCTTCAATATTGCTTGCCCCAATTATGTAAGGAGTTCCTTGCGCGTTGGAGTTATACTTCTCCGGGGGAAAATCTTGCCCAGATATTAACTCGGCTACTTCAGTGAAGTTACACCACTCCCACCCCTCCGGCACCTCAAACGGCACCTCCTTCGGATAATGGGACATATCGCAATCTCTTGAGATAGAGAATCCTGCGAAAAATGCTATCTTTACAAAAATGTATAAATAATTACGCCATGGCCCCCAAAGATCCCGGATACGTGTACATTCTCACAAACCCCAGTTTCAAGGAAGACTGGGTTAAGATTGGTCGTAGCTCCAGGCCTGTTGACATCCGTTCGAAAGAATTGGACAATACTGCCGTTCCGCTCCCGTTCGAAATCTACGCAACGATGCAGACAGAGCGCTATGTTGAGGCAGAAAAGCTGATACATCGCTATATTGAGCGCTTCAGCAACCTTCGTATTCGAGACAATCGCGAGTTCTTCAATGTTCAGCCGGAGGTCGCACTGGATATCTTTCGTGATGTCGCGGGTGTTTTAGGCGATGCTATTATCGAAGAGGTCCACAAGAAAGCGATTATTGGCGACGCCCCGGAGAAAGGTCATCATAAGACTCCTGCTAGAAAAGAGGCAAAAATATGGTTGCTCCCCGCCAATAGTAAGTTGTTCGATTATGCTGGCTGCTTCAAGAAGTATGGTATTATCTATTGGTCGCAGTACTATAACTTTCAGACGGGAGATACTGGCTATCTATATAGCTCTGCCCCTGATAGCGCCATCGTGTGCAAGTTTAGTATAGACGGGCACGATCTCCCTTATTCGCCCGAGATGGATAAGGAGCTGGAGTTTTACATTAACCCAAAAGATGCAGACCCTTCAAGGGAGCACAATAGATTCGCTAAGTTGAGATTTATCTCTGATACAAAGACCTCCCGCCTTGGGCTTGCGAATCTTTTGGAGCATGGTATGAACGGTGCACCTCGCGGAGCTCTTAATCTTTCTCATCCTGCTTATGCGGAATTATTGAAGTATATAGAAGAGAATTTTTGAAGATGTCGTCTCGTAAAATAGTCGTAATCCTAGGTAATGGTTTTGACCTTAACCTGGGCCTCAAAACGTCCTATAAGGACTTTGAGGCGTCAGATTATTGTCCGTATTATTATCCGGCACCTCTCATCTATCATTTGAATACCTGCTGGCCGGACAATCTTGATGCTGTTAAGTGGTATGACCTTGAGAATGAGCTTCTAAATTTCTATAAAGGCATTTCTAATCCGGAGAATCCAGCAGATCATATTACCGAGGAAGAGAGAGAGTTTATTAATAGATTTAGACCAGAAGCTTGGTTCTCCGGAACATATGAAGACAAATTCGATGTAATTAAAACGTTGATAAAGAAAGGCGTTTTTTACATAGATGAGAATCGTTATTCTGCCCCAACAATTAAGTTTGTTGATGCACTAAAGGAAAAGCCTCTTGAACGAGATCGCGTTGCCCTTCTCCTTATAAAAGATCGCCTTTTTAAATATCTAAATAGCCTTAAGTATCCTGAAAATGTGAAGGATACAATTGCTTTCAATGTCCTTAATACTTTGAATGAAGAAGCTCGTAAAGGGAATAGTGTTGACATCTTTACTTTTAACTATACCCCTGTTTTAATCAATGGGGCCGCTCCTGATGCCGCAATAGTTCATTATATGCATGGTAGTTGTGAGAGTGAAAAGATTATTATAGGGACCCGGTATGATCCCTCTATTAATCGGAACTATGATTTTCTCCAAAAGGCTTTTGATTCCTCTTATGACCCGCCGGCGCTTGTCGCCGAGCTTAAAGATGCGGATGAGGTTATTATTTTTGGACATTCTCTTGGTGAAAACGACTGGCAATACTTCAAAGCGTTTTTTGAGCGACAATCTGACTATTCCAGTTCTGTCAAAAAGAGAATCACCATCTTTACCAAAGATTACACGTCGGAGGAGCAGGTAAAAGGTAGTCTCAACAGAATGATTGACGGGAATCTTTCAATGCTCTATAATCTTAATGATTTCAAAATCATAAGAACCGGATGCGTTGACGAAGATCAGAGAAAACTCTATGACTTCCTATTAATGCACGGAGCGTCGAAGCAATATACTCAAGAATTGATAGGTAGATTATTAACGGCTAACAAGCAATAATATGGCGCGCAAGCAAAAACAATCCAAAACTATGTACTCATAGAAAACTGTATGTCAATAGCGCAAAGTCTCCGAAAACCGTATACTATAGTTCAAACGTATTACAATACTTTGATGAAAAATATACTAAGAAACATTAATTGTGTTTAATATGAAGCATAAAATGATGTCAATTATCGCATTGTGTTTGACCTTATTTATGGTCAACTCGTGTATGTGCGGCGGCCCTTCCAACAATGCTTCCATGGACCGTATGGAAAGCGATGAGTATAATAAGTCGCTGGAAAGGGAAATGACTCTTAGAAAAGCAGGCCTTAATGAGGCTGCTGATATTGAGAAGGCGCAAAGACAAAACTATGTTCGTGGCGGTGGATATGATTCTAAGGATGGTGGCAAACAAGTTCATTACAATGGTTCGGCCCAACAGCAAAGAGACTTGGATGCAATAGATGAATATATGAAATCTCATCCGGATTTTTAATGCAAAACGAAGAAAAGCCTTCCACCTATATGCCCACCCCCACCTACCCCTGCTCCACCTGCCGGCTCCGTGCGCACTACGACCGTGATCCCAAGTCCGTCTTGGGGCGGTTGTGGCGCTGGCATATCAACTTCTGCCCTGGGTTCAGGGCGTATTTCACGCATCAGG